>FTDL01000046.1_pt1 | contig 35351 bp, 25 predicted proteins | sample 1639951 | NCBI WGS metagenome assembly FTDL01 (sample SAMEA3914869, study PRJEB12502) | metagenome | biome: forest; material: soil | place: USA | collected 2012-03-12 | depth 0.1 m
AAATAGCATAATGCTTTTAAAAGATCATATTGTTCTTCATTTAATATTTCTAACGTTTTTTCTTTTACATATTCTCCAACCTCATCCGTACTTATACTTTCCAAGTGAGAAATAAAATATTCAATTGGTTGATATTCCAAAAGTGACTTAGAAAGTTTTAATAAATAAGGATGGCCATTTAACAAATGATATAGGTGTGAAGAAAAATTAATTAAAGCATTATTTGAGTTATCAGTAAATAAAAGGTCACAAAAGGTCTGTTTATCTAATCCCTGCAGTTCTAATTTTAATACTGAATTTTTCCATGCAACAGTATCTAAATTATGATTTGTTGAAATAAATATTTTAGATTCCTTTATATATGCATTTATAGGTTTTAACAGGGCAATTAAATCGTTTTCTACTGAATTTAGTTCATCAAATACTATACAACAAGAATACTTCTGAAGGGCATTTAAAAATACCCTTTCAACAACATGACTATCAGGATTTGACAATACACTAATTATTGACTCGTCTTTAAATTCCTGTTTGATAAATCTTGCAAAACACTCAAAAAAAGATTCCTTTGTTTTTATTAAAACACAATCAACCCAAAGCGTTTTATATGAAATATTTTCAGTCAAAAAATGGGCTATTAAGCTTGATTTACCTATACCTGATATACCTCCAATAAGAAACATGTTATATTTATTAAAAGAAGATGTTAACATTCTTAATTCATTATCTCTTCCTTTGAATTGTAATATAGAGGGTACTCCAAAATATTCCTCATAATAGATTTTATTATTAATTGGCTTATTAGAATTCAATATTTCTAAAATAGTATCTTGCTTTTCATCAATCCTGATTACTACATTAGATGTTTCCCGAACCATTGTCAACATTTCTTTAAAAGAAGATGAAATTTGTTGAATATAGTTTGCTTTAATTCTTAGTGGCTTTTCACTAAATTTAGATTCATGATGAAGCTTAATTTGCTTGAGTTTTTCAACAGTATATTCATTTACATCATTCGTTTTAATATGATGTTCGTGACATAAAAACAATAAATTGCTGTATGATCGTCGTTCGTTATCTGATTGATTTATATTATATCGTTCGCCACCAGGAAGCGCTGCTTCAATATGACAGCATTCTGCAATTAAAATATCTTCATCATTAAACAAAACTTCATTGCAATTATCAAAGGCACATTCATTACCTGATCGTAAAAGAAGTTTTTTTATTGTTGCTGCAGTAGGAGTTAATCGTTTTAAAAACATTCTATAATATAATATTAATGATGGTTCAGCAACTTCAGAAAATCCAGTTAAACTTGTCGAAAACTATATTAAACTTGCGTCATCAAAATACTTATCAATAATATACCTGGCAAGGCAGCTGTATTCCTGATCCGAGTCTTTAAATCTTTTAAGTATCGTCATCTCTTCCCTCATAATTCCTTCGAACCATATTCTTTTTTCGTCAGTGGAATCCAAATGGTCATTATAGTTTTTTACGGCAATTTCCACTCTACGGATCTGAGCTTTTATTTGTAATATCTTTTCTTCTCTGGCCAGTGTTAAAGGTAATCTGTGTAGCGCGTATGTAAGGATTGACGTTTGGGCTTTCTTTTCTTCAAGAACAGTTAACTTATCATTCGAAATAATAGCACCATCATCAGCAAACTTGAAGTATTTTTCAATATTATCATCCTTGCAAGGATTCAGTAATAATCTTTCAGATTCTTCCCGCTCAAAGGCTTGGTCATAAGTTGCACGATCAGTAAAATAAATTAATCCATGCGTATATTTTAAACGATGCGTTTCTGTATCTAACGGAAATTGATCCAGTTTCCCAAAAACTGCTTCTTCAATATTATTTCCGTTTTTGAATTCGTGTGTATTCGTTTGATTACAGAATGGACAGGCAAATAATAAATTTTCCCATTCTGTAGCTAACCAAAAGTACCCTGGTTTGGAAGGATTAACATCTTTAATTTCGCCCTTAGGTCTGAAATGTTCTATATCACCATTATAAATCGCTGTGATCTTGCTTTCACAGTAAGAACATTTTCCATGGAACATTTTTATAAGCAGTTTTCTAACACTTTTATCTGAGTATATTGTGTATCCCTGTTCAACTCTTTTTCCTCTTTTTCCTGTTCTTTTATATTTTTCCTGGTGATTGGCAACATCCCGAAAATAAACAATAGCATCTTTGGCTTCCCACTGGCCTTCACTTGCCAACTTTAAGAATATCCGGACAATCTAATCTCTTAACATTAATCATCGGCCTCAAGATTTAGATTTTTCCAAACTTCTTTTACTCTCTGCACAGCTTCCTTCTTTAGGCTGTTGCGGTCGAATGATTGCTTATTAAAAATCACTTTTTCAGCCAATAATTTATCTATTACGATGTACATTAATTCCTCTCTTAAAGACGCCCCTAATTGTTTCTTATTTCTGAGAAAGTCTTTCAACTGATCAATTTCTGCTTTTTCATCAGGTGTCGCTTTATCATTTTTAGCCAACAATTCATAATAACGGTTAAACCGGGCCTCTATCTCCGGATCAACAAGGCTACTTAAACCAAAGAACTCCGAAGCAAGGATTTGATCTACCCGTAAAGAAGCTGGATCAGGTAATTCAGTATTAGTAACAACCTTATTATCTAAATTTCTAAGCAGTAAAATTTCTTCTCTTTCTGAACCTCTTAAACAGAGTGGATGGTGAGTAGAAATAATAAAGTTAATATTAGGGAATACTAGTCTCAATTGTTTTACGATCCTCATTTGCCATCTGGGATGTAACTGGTTACCCAACTCGTCAATTAACACAATTCCGGCCATTTTATCCATGTCTGATTGTGCATCAGAGAGTTTCATCATAATATCAATAGCCAAAGTAATAGTACTTTTATAACCATCACTTAATTCAGCAAATAAGGTTTCAGAATCACCTAGCACTATTTCGCCATTCTTTATTGAAAGGTCAGTATCGGATTTATCATGTGGTAATAATTGTTTAATGGAAAAAGCTATACGATTAAAGAAATCAATATCATTTTTATGTATTGATCTCAACCATTTGGTTACATCATTCAAAGCATTGGTAGGTTTGAATAAATTCTGATAGCTCATTTTTGAAGTATCTTTTGGAGAGCTACTTTCAATCTCATCAACTGAAAGCCTTAATGAACCATAACCAATTAGGTAGGAGTTAAAATTACCTGATTGCGCTACCGTACCAGTCTTACGCACTAGTTTAGTATGGATAATATTATCACTATTCCTTTCTTTGATTAGAATTTCGGAGGTTTGTTTTCGTTTTTTAATAAGAGAACGAATTGCATCTTCATTAAGAAGTTTTCTATCCAACTTTAACCCTACTGCAATTGCTTGAAGAATTGAACTCTTCCCAACCCCATTTTCTCCAAGTAAAAACAACCAGGATTTTTTATTTAATTCATCTTCTTTAAAATCAATTCTTAGATCATCAATGGACTTAAAGTTTTTGATATGAATGTATTCTATTGGAAAATAGTCGCTAACCAATACATCTTTTTTTGAAAACATTCCTTTTGCCGGAGTTGCAATTTTTTCAATCCAGTCCTCGTCATGCTGATAATCTTCGAGATTCAAGATCTGTCCTAAAAAAGGTGTTGTCTCTAATTCATTATGCAACACCCATTTTTTATACGATAAAAATTCTATACCAGGGTCTTCCATCTCATATATATTAGCAAGACGTCTTTTAAGTGCTTCGTTTTCTATCTGACTTCCATGGATCAAAGATTCTACGTCATTTAACAAGTCCTTTTTTGCTCTTTTTCTTCCTTCTATCAGGTCGGTTCTGTTTAATCGCAATAATTCAATTGTTTGATTGCCTTCTTCCGTTAAGGCATCAATACGACCGTGATCATTGTATTCATATTTTAAATGATTCTCAGGGTCATCGAGATATGGATGTAAGAGCATTCTATGTTCACTTACATGATCATCATTTTCATTTAATGCTCGTCTTCCTTTTATCGGAAAATAATTCCCCTTAAACTGGTTACATTCTTTACAGGAATAAACAAGGTTATCCCATTCAAATGTCAGCCACCAATATAAATCCTCATAATATTCATTTTGATCCCTTACTCCATTATTGGGTCTATACCTGTCAACCGTTCCAAGATCGGGATATTCAATTTTTGTTTCACAATAACCACATTTTCCATGGAATGTTTCATGCAGATATTTCTTAAGCTCCTTATCTATTTCTCTATTAAAAGGCCAGTTATATCGTTTTTGGCTTCTGTTTTTAGATTTGAAGAACTCTTCCAGCTTTTCAACAGCCAGGTCAACTGTAGAAGAGTTTAGATAGTCAGGTGCTTTTTGTTTTTCTATCTTAATCATCTCCCCATGGATTTTTTAGCAAACTTCTCCAAGATGTTTGAACTCGGATGATTTGTTAATGAAATAAGTTTATTCGCAACAGCAACAGGGATTAGTGCATTTTCGTAAATATCACATCTTAGTTTATCAATATTCATCAATATTTCCTGGATATTTTTCAAATCAGTTAATTCCGGCTGATTGTAATATGTATTGTGATTCTCAACAGGTAGCGTTAAAACATAAACTCTTCCGTCAAATGATTTATAGATAAATTTCCCGCTGTAATATGATGTACTTCCATAGCGCTGTTGTTTGTGGTCGCCCACCTGTATATAAGTGTAGATATGATCGTTATTTAGTAGAAAAACCTGACCAGGATTTAGTTTGTCTTTGATTTGCCTAGCATGATCTACAAAAGCTCCTGAAGTTTCAACTCCAACCAAATTGATCTTATTAGTCTTATTAAGATACGTTAACAAAGCCTGCATGGGTTTATGCATATTAGCAGTCTCTCCGCCAAAACTTAAAGGTCCATCTTTTACAAACAAAAAGCGATTTACAAGGCCATCCTCAATTTCCAATAATCTTTTAATCGAATGAAGTGTAAGAAAACTTTCTGTAACGCTTTCCAGGTAAGTGATAATGCCTGTTGCTCCTATATTGTCATCAACTTTTTCAAATAGCCTGAATACATCGGTGATCAATATCTCTTTTTCACAATTACTCTTTGTACACTTCCATGAATAATTTTTAAAATCTATTTTGTCTTTATTTAAAACAATATGATTTGTTCCACAGTGCGGACACTGGGAAAGCTTGTAGTAATTCCTTGTTGAAGAAGGATTGTATTTTTCAAATAGGAACCAGTATAAAGTCTCAAGAATAGATGTGGTTCCTGAATGTTTTTTTTTGAAAAATTCGTGAATGGCTTCTCTGACCGTGGTTCTGAAATCAAATCCTTTTTTTAATGCAACATTTTTTGTGGGAAGCACAAACTTTTCACGTTCTATTTTCTTCAGCTTATTGATATCGGAAGGAGATACAAACGGTTTTTTTTCCATTTCATCCAGATCTGAACCTTTTATAAGAAGAGAACCAAATTGAAAGAAGGTAATTAATGAAGAAGGAAAGCTTTTTTTTACCGGGATTGTCGTACTTTCTCCATCAACGGCAACAATAAACTCAATTGTATTTGTTTCTGGGTATATAATATCGTGTTTAAGGCTTTTATCCAGATCTACATCTTCTGCCTCAACAGGAATCTCGCAACTGTTCAGGTATTGCTTTACTTCTTCATCGTTAATAATATAACTATGAGCTATCAGGCTACCTCGTTCAAAACTGTTATTTGCATGATCATTTGACATAATCCGTTATTTAAAAAGACCTATTTGCACAGGAACAACAAAGGGATTGGAATAGGTTTTCATTCGGACAAATCCTTTATCATTCTTCGCACTAAACTTGATCAAAGCATCTGCAAAATCGCTGAAGTCGTAGAATTTCCGCAGTTCTTTCACTTCATCTTCATTATTCAAGTGGGCTATGAACCAATTCTGTGTATTTTTTAGAATGTTTGAACTGATCGAGCTTACTTCCTGTGTGGCGTATACCATTCCTAAATTAAGTTTAGCCCCTTCTTTAGCGATCCTATTATAGATCTGGCTCAGGTCTTTATCATCCTTTTTAGGAAAAAGATTATGGGCTTCTTCAAAATAGAATTGTATGAAATTGTTGGGTCGAGCATCAATGAAGTTACCCATTGATGAATTAAAAATTGCCCGGCAAATTTTTTCAGAATACAAATTTTGAATTTCAGGATCTCCTTGAGATAAATCTACAATTACTATTTTCCCCGCTTTAACAAGCTTGCAAATATTATCCTCAAACAATTCCGTTTCTGAAGTTGTATGATACTTTGTTAACGGGCGTAATTTTATAAAACTATTTACAGGGCCTTTTTCTCCTGGGCTTCTATATTGGGTTAAAAACCGTAAGATGGCCTTTAGATCATTATCTGCCCAGGGTTTCCCATTTTTCGAGTCATACTCTTTTAAATAGTCCCATTCTTCATAATTTTTCCAAACCTGACTAAACCAAGTAGTTGCTTCATCATAAGAGATGCCTTTTTTAGGATCAATACCACCTTCTTTTACTTGGTCATTAATCTCTTTTCGTCCATCAAAATAGAGCTTATCTGTTCCCGAAAATAAAAACCCGGCTAGTTTTAAACAACATTTATAGGCAGCAATTTTTCTTTCATACCTGATCTTCTCTCCTCCTTTTAATTCTCCTTCTTTTTCAAGATTGACACCTAAAAAGTCCTCAACATAGTCAGATTGTTTTCCAAACTGTTTAAAATATCCTCGCATTAATTCCTGTCCAGCTGAAAGATCTTTGTAAAAGTTAATTTTTAATACTTCGAACCCAGTCTTCTCTAAGACGCTATATCGAAACACATTATCTTTATACTTTTCGAAGATTGCAGTACCATCTTGCAAGTTTTTATTTGCGTATTCTCCATTAATGTCGAAAATGATTTGTCCCACTTTTGCTTTGGGAATTTCATTCTCATTATATGGATTTATATCTTTCTCAAAGCTTCCTGATGAAGTATTTGTTGTTACTTTATTTGAAAGCTCCTGGGTAGCCTCAATTAATTTTTTAACCGTGTTTGATTTTCCGGTCCTGGTCATGCCAAACAAAGCTGTTCTTTTCCCAAGTATATCTTGGGTATGCATATAAACCTTTTCATTCGTATCTGCATTTTCAGAATGATTTTTCCGGCTTGAACTGTAGCGGACTTCTCCTATCTGAAAATTGGAATCAGACTTTAATGGGCCATCATCATCCCGGAGATTTACAATATATTGAAGATATTTACCTGAGGGTTTGTACACTTTGTATAAGTGCGGAGAGTAAAAATTTTCTAGGTCTGCACCAAACTCTACTTTTCCGCCAGCTGTTTTATAAAATGTACCAAGTATAGAACATTCCATACCAGAGCAACTAAATTCAAATCGGGTGAATTGATCAATTTGCCTGTTCTTCCCGGCTGTTTTAAGCTCTTCTTTAAAATATTCTATTCTCGAACTGATCACACCATTGTCACTCGGAATAGCAGTAGGTCTTAATGCCCTTAATAATAATGCTTCGTGTACAGTTTCGTCACCAAAATCGTTTTCATAAAATGCTAAGAGAAAACAACCTTGAGCAATACCGCCAACCCTATATTTCCAATCATCACACGTCAATAAACTTGTTTTGTCATAGTCTATTTTAAAAGGATTTCCTACAAAATTCTTAACATCTTTTGCAACTTCAAAAATATCTGTCCTGGCAATTTTTTCAAATTCGTATCTTAGGCTTTCCATAATTTCATAATGCTTTTAATGGAGACTTTAAATTGGGCTCGTTAAACCTGATAATAGCTTGTTTTATATAATCTTCTTTAACTTCAAAAGAAACCCATTTACGATTTAGCTTTTCCGCACAATATCCAGTTGTGTTACTTCCTGAAAATGGATCAAGAACTACATCTTTTTCATCCGTTAAAAATTGTATAAAAAAATTTACTAGACCTCCTGACATCCTTGCAGGATGGGGAGTTATCCCTTTTTCTCGACAGGTATTCAAAAAGTAATCATTTGAATTAGTATTTGAAAAGCTTAACACACTATGAGGTAGCCGAACATCGCGTTTTCCATCCAATGCTTCCATTTCAAAAAAGTTATGAGAGATACTACCTCCATTATCTTTTAAAAAACCTTGTTCGCTTATTTGATGTTCCGATGGGCGTTTCCCTGAATTATAAGATTGTCGTTTCAGCAACTGTTCCATACTCTTACTATAAGGACGTAATACTTTACTATTATCTGCTTTAGGAAAATCATTTTTAGCAATCCACCAAACATGTGTATAACTGTCAACAGTACGTAATCTATTTACGGTTACCCATTGGGCTGGTGAAGGAAGTTTCGAAGGATTGTAACAGATGAATTCTTGAATTAACCTTAGGTTAGCTTCTGGGTGTTTAACCATGCCTAAAAGGCATTCTAAATGCAATAATGATTGGACTGGTCTTTCTGGTTCCCATGCATTTCCAATTTCTATGACCAATGAACCATCATCAGCTAGAAGCTCTGAAAATATTGGCGCAAGTTTAATGAACCATTCTTTATATTCTTCTCCTTTTTCATTACCATATTGTTTTTTATTGTTCAAAGGAAATGGTGGAGAAGTCACAATTAAATTCACTTTTCCTTTTAGTGCTTTAATTTCTTTATCCTTTTCAAGCAATTCAATTGAATTTCCTTGAATAAGCATTCCCAGTTTAGATTTGTATATAGTATTTTTATTTTTCTTAGTCATTCAAATAATATTATTCTCTATTGCAATTATTTTAAAATAGATTTAAATAGTTATCAAAAACAAGCATTTTATAAAGTTTATACATAAACTTTAGCTATTTGTTAAACTAAACTTTACACTAATCAAAAGACTTGTATAGATAATAGTTTATTTAAAAGTTTACTGAATCATATGAAACAAAATAGTGAATGTTAAAGCGATAAAATTTATAGAAGCATGGCTTGTCGGAAACTCAAACACATACATTGCTCTACAATAATCTGTATTAGAGTTGGAAACTCCAACAACAGCAGGGAATGTATAAGCTGTTTCAGGAAAGAAATAAAAACGCCTCTTCGAGGCTGCGCGTAAAAAATAAAACAGATTGGATTTGCTACATCCGCCACGGCGGAATCTGACCCCGCTGGGGTCAGGCATTCACTTTATATCTAAACTTTTTATTTCTTTTCTGCCGTTTGGAATGTAAGCCACGGCTATGAAAAAGCCTGGGTACAAGGTAGGCTGCACCTGATATATTCCGCCTATGTTCCGTGTATATTCAGGGTATGTTCCGCCTATTTCGCCGCGGCGAACCGTGTCGTGAAAAGAAAAAATGGGATGATTATAAAAAAACAAAAGACCACGCGAGTTCGCGTGGTCTTTTTAGCCTGTACCTAGAGTCGGAATCGAACCGACACACCTCACGGTACACGATTTTGAGTCGTGCGCGTCTACCAGTTCCGCCATCCAGGCATTATCTTCGCCACGGCGAACACATCCAACTGATGTGGGTTGCAAAAGTAGGGAATTTGGTGGAAAAAGCAAAATTTAGTGGCTAGTTACCGGGTACTAGTTGCCAGACTGGAGATAGCGAATTCGTTTACAAAGGGTTATCAGAGGAAAAAGTTTGAATAAAAGTGATCAGATAAAGTTAAGACAAGTGGTCTGACCACTAAAATAAGATAGTGTGCCGGGGAAATAATAAAGAACAACCGTTTAACCAGTGAGTGGTCTGACCACTATTCCTCTGTCTACTGTCTAAATAAAAACAAGTGGTCTGAGCACCAAAACAAGATAGCGTGCCGGGGAAATAATAAAGAACAGCCGTTTACCAGCGAGTGGTCTGACCACTATTCCTCTGTCTACTGTCTAAATAAAAACAAGTGGTCTGACCACTAAAATAAGATAGTGTGCCAGGGAAATAATAAAGAACAGCCGTTTAACCAGCGAGTGGTCTGACCACTATTCTTCTGTCTACTGTCTAAATAAAAACAAGTGATCTGACCACTAAAATAAGATAATGTGCCGGGGAAATAATAAAGAACAACCGCTTAACCAGCGAGTGGTCTGACCACTATTCTTCTGTCTACTGTCTAAATAAAAACAAGTGGTCTGACCACTAAAATAAGATAGCGTGCCGGGGAAATAATAAAGAACAGCCGTTTAACCAGCGAGTGGTCTGACCACTATTCTTCTGTCTACTGTCTTAATAAAACAAGTGGCCTGAGCACCAAAACAAGATAGCGTGCCGGGGAAATAATAAAGAACAAGCGTTTAACCAGTGAGTGGTCTGACCACTATTCCTCTGTCTAAATCAAAACAAGTGATCTGACCACTATTCTTCTGTCTACTGTCTAAATAAAAACAAGTGGTCTGACCACTAAAATAAGATAGTGTGCCGGGGAAATAATAAAGAACAGCCGTTTACCAGCGAGTGGTCTGACCACTATTCTACTGTCTTCTGTCTAAATAAAAACAAGTGGTCTGACCACTAAAATAAGATATTGGGCCAGGGAAATAATAAAGAACAACCGTTTAACCAGCGAGTGGTCTGGCCACTATTCTTCTGCCTACTGATCACTGAATTTAATCTGCACCTGGCTATCGTACTGCAGCCCCAGCAGTTCGGCGGCGTTGCCGTGGCAGATGGCTACCTCCAGGTTACCGCTGCTGTTAAAGACTACCACGCACTCCCCGCTTTCAACCGAATTATAGGCGGTTGAAATAACTTCTACCTGCTCGCGCGAAAACATGACCGAATAGGGCCGGCCTTCGTGTACTTTCTCAAACATGTCGCGGGTAATGTTGGTGATGAGATTGCCGTAATGATCTACATGGATTACCCGGCCCCAGATCTGGCTCCTGGTAACTTTTACCTGCGGCAGCATCATATTGCCCAGGCTTTTCAGTTCAATACCCATGTTATAAATAGAACTGCCGCTGGCCAGGGCCACGGCAGAGGTTGCCAGTGTGCTGCGTTCCGGAAACAGGGCCGAATATTTATCGTCTTTGCGCAACTCTACCATTACGGTTGGCTGCTTGTCGCTCAGCAGGGAAAAGAATCCGTTGTCGATGCCTACAAAAAAATGCTCTTCCAGCTTAATGGCAATCATTTTTTCGCGGCCGGTAATGGGGGTATTTACACATACCAGGTGTACAGTGCCTTTGGGAAAATCGCGGAATACATTGCGCAGTACATAGGCTGCATGGGGAATATTGAAATGTTCAATCTCGTGCGTAATATCAATAATCTGCATGGTATGATTGACCGATAAAATTTTTGCCTTAACAGACGCTACGTATGGGTCGCGCCAGCCAAAATCGGACATAAAGGTAATAATCGCCATGAACGAACGGTCTTTTTAGTATATTTGTTTTAAGCGTATAAAAATTACTTAGTTAGTAAAAATAAGCTTTTTTATCGTGTTGTTCTAACATTAATACCAATTGAATTGATCGTAGAAAAAATAATCAGCCTGGAAGATTTGCCTGTTGCAGAATTCATGGGCGTGCATAATAAAAACATCAACGAAGTCATTACGGCTTTTCCAAAATCCAAGATCATAAGCCGCGGCAATGAGATCAAGATTATCGGTAATATACTGGAGGTGCAGCGCATTTCGGATGTGATTGATACCCTGCAGATTTATTTTCACCGGTATGGTTTTTTAGATGAAAAATACATACGCTCTGTTTTAAGTCCGGCGGAAATTGCCACACAGGAAGGTACGGTGCCGGAAGCCGGCGGCGAATCCGGCAACGGACCGGACGATGATATTATTCTGCATGGCAACAAGGGAATTATCATTAAGGCCCGCACGCTGAACCAACAGAAAATTGTAAAAGGCATACGCGAAAATGACCTGATGTTTGTGCTTGGCCCTGCCGGTACAGGCAAAACCTATATCTCGGTTGCGCTAGCTGTTAAAGCCTTAAAAAATAAAGAGATCAAAAAGATCATTATTACCCGCCCGGCTGTAGAAGCAGGTGAAAGTTTGGGCTTTTTGCCGGGTGATCTGAAAGAAAAGATTGACCCCTATCTGAGGCCGATTTATGATGCCCTGGAAGACATGATTCCCGCAGAGAAATTAAAATATTATTATGAAAATAACGTTATCGAAATTGCACCGCTTGCGTATATGAGAGGGCGTACCCTGCACGGCGCATTTATTTTACTGGATGAAGCTCAGAATACAACTGCGATGCAGATTAAAATGTTCCTGACCCGTATGGGCAACAATTGTAAAATGGTTGTAACAGGCGACAGCTCTCAGATTGATTTGCCGAGAAACCAGAAATCGGGTTTGGTAGAAGCAACAAAAATTTTAAAAGGCATTCCGGGTATTGCACAGATTGAATTAGACAAAAAAGATGTGATGCGTCACAAACTTGTTGAGCGTATTCTGGAAGCATATGAAAAGGAACAAAAAAAGGATGAATAAGTACCTGTTGATTTTTATACTGCTTTTTTCTGCCAGCTATGTGAGTATGGCACAGGATGTGAAGCACTGCGGGGTAGAAGATTACATGACCCATCTTTCTGTAACCAACCCCAGCCTGTACAAACAGCTCCTGGATTTTCAGCAGCGTTTAACCACGCGCCAGCAGGCTGCAGCCAACCAGCGCACGGCTGTAACATCGGGCATTATTACGATTCCGGTGGTGGTGCATGTGATTCATAACACAGCATCCGGCACCATTGGCGGCTTAAATAATCCCAATATTACGGATGCACAGATTCTTTCCCAGATAGATGTACTGAATAAAGATTACCAGCGGATGAACGCGGATGCGAGTTCTACATCGCCGTTGTTTTTACCGGTAGCAGCCAATTGCGGGTTCTCCTTCTGCCTGGCAAACGTAGACCCGAACGGCAATGCTACAACCGGTATCACACGTACTTATAACAGCCAGGCAAGCTATACCATTGCCGATGATGTTCCGTTAAAAGCGCTTGCTTACTGGCCCAGCAGCCAATATCTGAATATATGGGTATGTAACTTAAAAGACATGTCGTCTTCCCAAACGTTGCTTGGCTATACCCAACCACCCGGCGGGGGCCTGGAAGGCTTGTCTGCCGATGACGGCGCTGCGGCAACAGATGGTGTGGTGATCAATTTCAATGCATTTGGTACGGTTGGTTCGTTATATACCGATTTCAACCTGGGAAGAACCGCAACCCATGAGATCGGGCACTGGTTTGGCTTGTTGCACCCATGGGGGAATTACAACAGCGGAGACTGTTCGCTGTCTGATTATTGCGACGATACGCCTACCTGCGGCGATCCATATGAGTCGAGCTCTCCGTCTTGTCCGGATACTCCGCCTGTGTCGTGTTCGGATGTGCGTATGATTCAGAATTACATGGAATATTCGGACGATGGCTGTATGAACCTGTTTTCGAACGATCAGAAAACACGCATGCGCTCTTCGCTTGACCTCAGCCCCAGAAGACAACAATTATTTAATTCACTTGGCTGCTGCAATATTCCTTCGCTTTCGGTGGCGCCTTATAAAAAAGATTTTGAAGACGGCGACATTCTTTCAGATAACTGGACCGTAAGTAACGCCAACAGCAACAGTGCCTATACAAAAGGCTTTGAGCTTGCGCATGTAAGTGCTTATGGCGAAGGCAGCTATGCCGTATCTGTAGCAAACGACAGCATCTACTCAAGCTCTACCGCTGCCAGCAAATATCATTACTCGTATATGTCTCCGTATTTAAACCTGCAGAAAACAGTATATCCGGTGCTGCATTTTGACTGGGCCTACAGCCCGCAAACAGCGGGCGGTGCAACAGACAGCATTGTTGTCTATCTTGCTGTAGGCTGCTCAGACAACTGGTCGGTGATACAGCAGTTTTACGGCAGCAGCTTTACCAGCACGTCGCGCCCGAGATCAGCCTTCACTCCGCAGTCTGCCGAATGGATTACGGCAAACATTGATTTAAGCGCTTATACAAGACAGCCGGCTGTACGCATTAAATTTGTAGCGTATTCAAAAGGGGTAAATACATTTTATCTGGACAATATTGATATTCTGAATTCTGCACCGTATTTACTGGCAAACATTTATCCCAACCCTACAACGGATGTGCTGAATGTGGAGAGTTATTTCATCAGTAAAAAGAATATTCAGTATACCATTTATAATTCTGTGGGCCAATGCATGTACCAGTCAACAGATGCTAATGTATACAGCAACACCAAACAGATTGACGTTTCCCGTTATGCCGGCGGTATGTATTTTATTCAGGTAACGGACGGCAACGAAAAGGTTTTAAAACGATTTATTAAACTATAACACTTTTTGCTTAACGGATGATCTGATTTTATTCTTTTAGTCTGATATAGATTAGTATAACTCTTTAATCAGATCATCCGTTTCAGCTACATCATTTTTAATTTTTAACACAGTACAGATTAATATTCAGACACACCTTATTTTTACATTCAGCTATGGGGGAAATTTCACGGAAACATATTCCAATGTTCCGGTATGCGTTTTTACTGGCATGCGGCATCAGCATTACACATTACTGCAATATACCAACGTGGTGCATACTGTTTGTATGTGCAGGTACAATTACGTATCTGACGTACCGTTTTTTTTATACCACTGCACTATATAAAACACATGTATTCATTTGTACATGTATGCTGGCGTTTGCACTCGGTATGCTCCGGCAACAACTATGGGAAAACCATGAAACACCCGCAGTTAAACAATTACGTATTACTTCTTTCCCTCAGAAACAATTGTTTCAGATTCAGTTTGAAGCAACAACCATCAACACATTGCCTTTTGCGTTTTTTGATGCTGAAACATTTTTAGTTACCTGTGCAGATACAAGCCTGAACCTGAAATACGGTGCTGTGTTTACCACTGCAAAAACAGCCGTTCCCATTGAAGCCCCTGCTCTGCCAGTGCTGTTTGATTATAAAACGTATCTGTACGGCAAGGGCATTACACACAAACTGGAACTCTGCCGTATTGTAACAGAACCGGATGCCGGCATAACAGCTTTCGTATATCACTGGATACAGATGAGCCGGGAACAGTTTAAACACTCAACGGCACAAATTTTCAAAACGCCAGCATCTAAAGCTTTGGCAGAAAGTTTACTGTTAGGTTACAGGGAAGAATTAGATAACGAAACAAAAGATACTTTTTTAAAAAGCGGTGTGTCACATCTGCTTGCCGTATCGGGCATGCATACAGCATTGATCTATGAGGCGCTCTTCATTTTGTTTCTTCCTTTCGGAAGCTCGCAGAAGCACCGGATCATTTTTTTAGTTACTGCGCTATTTGTGCTTTCTTATTTTACCCTGTTAAGCGGTTGTTCGGCTTCGGTATTACGTGCTTCTGTTATGTGCAGTATGTTTGCTGTTGCCTACGCGTTCCGCAAACGCAGCAGCGGATTAAATACGCTCGGCGCGAGTATGCTGGTAATTCTCTGGTGCAGTCCGTATCAATTGTGGAACCTGGGCTTTCAGCTGTCGGTGCTCGCCGTAACCGGCATTCTGACACTACACACGTTTATAAACCGCTCTATTGCATTTGATAATCGCGTATGTAAATATGTATTTGAAGGATTGTCTATCACCGTATGTGCGCAGATAACAACACTGCCTGTTGTATTATACCATTTTAAATCGTTCCCTGTTTATTTTATTCCGGCCAATCTTATCTTAATTCCCGTTTCTACCGGTGCCTTATTTGCCAGTATGCTCAGCATTTTTTTAGCCGGTCTGGGCCTGTCTGTACATTGGCTGTTTGCATGCAATCAATGGCTGATAGAATTATTTTCCGCGTGTGCCGCTTTCTTTGCCGGGTTGCCTGATAGTTCCATATACTCGATCTTCTGTTCGCCGGCCGAAGCCTGGCTCATTGTATGTATCGTTGCCTATTATATTCAGTATCCGTTTGTGTTAAACAAGCGAACAATACTGATTTGTATGCTTGTATGTATGAGCTGGAGCTGTTACAGAATCGGGCAGGAATATAAAACGGAACAGCAGCATATGCAGCTGTTCATCAGCCAGGGCAAAAAGTCTGCATTGCTTTCCGTACATGGGCTAAGCGCAACAATCTACACACAGATGCCTTTAAAATCTTTTGACAGAGCTAAGATCAATGCGTATTTCAGTATCCGGGATCTGAACGAAGTAGTAACCGGAAGCCAGAACAGCGGCCTGATTGCCACTACCGGAAACAAACGTGTTGCCTGGATCTATAAAAAGAACTGCACAGCTGTTGATATGCCAATGGCTCATCTCTTTTCCTACAAAGAAAGAGACAGCCTGCAGTATAAACCGGAGTATTATCATTCATTGAAAACAACATGTATGGTGTATTTTTAAAAATCTACTTATATTTATTTAGTTATTTCTCTTGGATAGAATATGGAATTTGTAAAAACCAGCATAACCGACCGTATTGGTTACATCATCTTAAATCGCCCGGATAAGCGAAATGCATTAAACGATACATTTGTCAGCGAATTAAAAGAAAGCTTTCAGGGATTTGCGGAGAACGATGCTGTAAAAGTTATTGTACTGAAAGCTGAGGGCTTAACATTCTGTGCAGGTGCAGACCTGGAATATTTACAGAAACTTCAGAACAATACGTATGAAGAAAATTTAGCAGACTCTACGCATTTAATGGAGCTGTATCAATTAATCTATACACTCAATAAAGTAGTCATTGCGCAGATCAACGGGCACGCCCTGGCAGGCGGCTGCGGGTTAGTAACTGTATGTGATTTTGCATTCAGTATTACGGAAGCAAACTTTGGCTATACAGAATCACGTATCGGATTTATTCCTGCCATTGTGATGAATTTCTTAATCCGTAAAATAGGTGAATCCAATGCGCGCCAGATGCTGTTAAGCGGAAACGTTATTAAGGCGCAGGATGCTCTTAATTACGGGATCATCAATACCATTGTTGATTCAGAAAAAGAACTGGAAGAAGCCGTTACTACATTTGCCCGGCACCTGATTATTCATAATTCAGGCACTTCTATGGAGCTTACAAAACAAATGCTGGCTGAAATTCAAAACATGCCGCTGAACGATGCGCTTGCATATGCTGCAAAAATGAATGCTGCTGCACGCAGCTCTGAAGATTGTAAACGCGGCATTGCAGCCTTTTTAAATAAAGAAACACTGAAATGGTAGCAGTAACCGGTACCGGTTACTTACTTGCCAGATCATATAAATTCACGGAAGTTTTCTTTCCGAGCAATCCTTTTTTACCTACAAGCACAAGCTTGTTTTCCCACCAGACAGTATAGTTGCGGAGCAGGCTCAATCCTTCTTCGTTGGCAAGCGCCAGGTCTTTTACTTTAGAGCCGTTCAGTTCATCCCACTCTACATAATGCAGCTGGTTGTAAACGCCTGTTGAGTTATCGCTGTTGGCAAAAACCATACGTACTTTGCCTTCATCGCTGATATCCATGCTGTATGAAGAAGATGTGATACCGGCTGTGATGTCATTGACCTGGTTCTTTGCATAATAATTTTCCCAAAGCAACTGATCGTTCTTATTAAAGGCAAACATCAGTACAGACTCTGTATGTACTTTGCCTAACCGCTCCTGCCAGTTTTTGATGTCATTTACGTTTCCGGATTCGTATTTGTAATCAACAGATTCAATATTTCTTTTTTCAAGTACCAGTATTATTTTTTCATATTCATTGAGATAAAAATTTGTGATCTCATAATTCATCCAGTCCTCATCGCCCGTAAATATCTTCTTTGAATTGCGCACAGCCGTTACTGTCTGAAGAAGCCCGTCTGACAGATCATGTATGTTTAATTTTTCTACGATGCGGTCTTTAAAATTAAACTTCGCATACATGATGCCATTTAACTTTTTATTTGCAATAATAAGATTGGCAACATAAATCTGATCATCGTTCAGAAACTGCAGGCTTAATCCTTCTCTTTTAGAAATAGAGCCCTGCACATCTAAAAATACAACATCACGCGTAGCAAGATCAAAACGGACAAATACAATGCGGCCAGCTTTATCACAGTTCAGAATATGCAGTTCCTGTCTGTTGTTGATATAGATGCCGTAATTAACGAAGTTGTTATCAATGCTTACTTTACCTTCCTGCAGCACATTTAATTTTGTATCCAGCACAAGTGCCGATGCTGTCAATGTTTTCTGACTGTAATCAAAGGTATAAATGAGAAGGATATTTTTATCGGGTGAAAATTCAATGTTGTATTGATATTCAAGCGGTGTATTAAAGTTGTATGTAAGCGAGCTTGATACGGCCAGTTCAAACGTTTCTTTGGAAGCCCCTTTCGACGCATACACCAGCCATGGCGCTACCGTTTGTTCATTAATTATTTTATCGCTGATAAGTGCTCCTGTTTCAACATTAAACATGTAAGCCTTTAATGCTTTCTTTTTATTTACGATATCGTGTATTTCAGAAAACAGGTACAACTGGCCATTCATTAAATGAAGCTCTTTATAGTCTTCATCAACATTTGCGGTAAGCGGAATACTGAATACAGGTGTTAAATCCAGCGTATATTTTTCAAGCACATACGATGATGCGCTGAGCTGGGTGCCTTTAATTTTATTCAGACTTATAAAATATTCTTTTCCTACAGGCACACAATCAATTTGCTTTGTTGTCTCCAGATAAGGACTTGCAATTGTATACAGCGCTGTTTTAGTTAATACCTGTGCATGAATTGAAAATGCAACAGATGAAAAAATAAGAAGCAAGATACGGTTCATTCTTATAACATAGTTTCAGATAAAAGTATTTACGAATTATGCTATACGGAAGTTCTTGGGTTTACGTTAAAGCTATCAACATTTCATCAACAGCTGCATAAATTTCATCTAACTCCTGATTAGTAATAATATAGGGAGGCAGAACGTAAATAATATTACCTAAAGGACGTAATAATATTCCTCTTTTTATAAAGAAATCATATAAAAAATGCCGGATGTTATGTTCGTATGAAGTAAGCCCATTAGGCGTTTGCAGCTCAATGGCAAGAATGGTACCTAAGGCCTGTACGCGTTTGATCTTAGGATTATTAACATGTGTTAACACAAAGTTTTTATGTGCGGCAGAAATGCGCTGAATATCATTCTGACAAACATCTGATTCAAACAAATGCAGACTTGCCAGAGCCAATTGGCAAATGGTTGCATTGGCTGTGTAAGAATGCCCATGGAAGAATGCCTGATGCAGATCACCGGATAAAAAAGGCGATTCTACTTCTTTGTTGCATGTGGTCACGCCCAGCGGCAATAAGCCGCCGGTTATTGCTTTAGAGAAGCACATCATATCGGGCGCTGTATCACAATACTGCGATGCAAATTTTTTACCTGTTCTGCCAAAGCCCGTCATTACTTCATCTGCAATACACAACACGTTATTCTTTTTACACAGGCGGATCATTTTTTCCAGCATTTCCGGACTATAGATACGCATACCTGCAGTTCCTTGAATTAAAGGTTCATAGATAAAGGCAGCAACAGCAGGATCCTGCAGATACAGTTCCAGTGTTTGTAATACATGCGCATCATTTGTACCATCGGGGTATGGAACAAACTGTACCGGATTCAGCAACGATTCAAAGGATTCTGTAAACAAGCCGCGCGCGCTTACAGACATGGCACCAAACGTGTCGCCATGAAATGCCCCTTCAAGAGCAATAAAAGAAGACTTTGCAATGCCTTTATTTTTCCAGTATTGTACGGCCAGTTTCAATGCTACCTCAACAGCTGTGCTTCCGTTTTCAGAATAGATCACACGTTTCTGATCACAGCCAACAACACGTAAAAATTTCTCTGCAAAATCTACGGCAGGTTTATGTGTAAAGCCTGCAAAGAGTGTATGATCCAATTGTAAGACCTGATCCCGCAGGGTATTTGCGAGTGTTTCATTTGCATGCCCGTGAATATTCACCCACCAGGAAGATACTGCATCGAGCAAACGCGTGCCGTCTGCCAGATGCAGGTACATGCCTTTTGCAGCAACAACTTCTGCATACGGACGTGTATTCATTAACGGTGTATAGGGATGCCACACACATGCAGCATCTCTTTCGATAAGTGTCTTATTATTCATCCCAATGATCAAATAATTGTACGGCGTATTTCGTAATAACTGCTTCTGTTATTTCTTTTTCCGGAAAAATATGCAGCAGTTTTTTATAGCCGGTATGTTTTAAAATAATACGTTCCGACTCTTCATTTGCCGGACCATTAAATATAATGCCCTTTACTTTACAATTTCTGCGCTTGAGTTCCTGTGCTGTAAGCAAGGTATGATTGATGCTTCCCAGGTAATTGTTAGAAACAAGAATTACTTCTGCATCAAACCTGGTGATCAGATCGGCAACAACGGCTGTATCATTTAATGGTACCAGTACGCCGCCGGCACCTTCTATTACAAGGTCGTTTCCATGTGTATCCGGTAATTCTATCAGAGAAAGATCAATCTCAACGCCTTCGTTTTTTGCTGCGGCGTGCGGAGATGCAGCCAGTGTTAACACATATGCTTCGGGATGTATTAACGAGTGTGAGCTATGCAGCAGTTTACGGATTGCATTGCTGTCTGACTGTTCTATCCCGGCCTGTACGGGTTTCCAGTAATCGGCCTGTAAGGCATTTGCAACAATCGCACTTACTACTGTTTTACCCGAATCGGTTGAGATTGCTGTTATAAAATATTTTTTCATAAATGATTTTCTATGCAGGTAAGTAAATCAGCAATCTGCTGCTCTGTATTAAACGCATGTATGCAGAAGCGCAAACGTTCTTCTCCTTTTTTAACTGTCGGTGAAAGTATTGGACGAACATCAAAGCCATTCTGCTGTATAGCTTTTGCCAATTCTTTTACAAGATCATTGCCTCCAATCTTAAGCACATGTATAGCGCTTGTGCTGGGAATATAACATGCATGCTTTGCTAAGCCAGCTGTTAAGAGCTGAATGTTTTTATGCAACGCTGCAATGGTTTCTTCCGACTGCCTTAACTGCTCAAATGCTGCGTATACTGAAAAGAATGCATGCGGTGCAAACGCTGTTGTATAAATAAACGGACGGGAGAAATTGATCAGGTATTCAATCAGTTCTGCTGAACCTGCTACACATGCACCGTGTATGCCCATTGCTTTACCAAAGGTGTGTACACGGATATCAATATCGTTCTGTACATTCTGTTCAATAACCAAGCCTCTGCCCTGAGGGCCGCATGTGCCTGTAGCGTGTGCTTCGTCTATAATCACACAGGCATTGTATTGCTTTGCTATGCGTACAATATCGTGCAGCGGTGCCTCATCGCCATCCATTGAATAAATGGATTCTGCCACAACAAAGATATCCCCTTTTGCTTTTGCGATCTTACGTTCCAGGTCCTGCACATCGTTGTGCCTGAAAGAAAGGCGGTCAGCAAAAGATAAACGTGCGCCGTCTTTTAAACTTGCATGAATCAATTCATCGTACAGGATGGTATCGCCTTTTTGAGGCAGCGCAGATAGCACGCCAACGTTGGCGTTATAGCCGGAATTAAATAAGAGCGTGCGTTCGGTCTGTAAAAATTCAGCTAAATAGCTTTCAACTTCTTCTGCAAGCCTGCTGTTGCCGGATAACAAACGGGAGCCTGTAGAGCCATTACAGACTTGCGGTGCGTATGCTTTTTCTTTATTCTGAATGGCTTCGTGCAAGGTTTTATTCCGTGCAAAGCCAATATAATCGTTTGAAAAGAAATCAATCAGTCCTTCACGTATTGTAAGCGTACGCAGCGCATTTTCAGCTTTTCTGGCAAGCAGCTTTTGTGAAATTTTATCTTTGTATGACATACCTTTACTGCAGCAAATATAAATCAATTAATCTAATGTAACGGTGATGTTATTGCAGTTTCAAATATAAACCCTCCAAAGGTTTTCTTAAAACAACGGACCATTAACATCTAACTCCCGGGAAGGTTGTTCGTATCATCAAAAACCTTAGCAGATCAAATCTAGGGTGGGCAGATATTGCAAAAAAAATGCCCTTTGTGACAAGCAAAGGGCATTTGAAAATAAACTATAAACTACTAAACTAAAACAACAAACTTTTTACTGCGTTGAATCACCTGTTACTATATCACCCTTTATGGATAAGAACGTTGTTGCAGGTGATGTATTGGCTATGATAATGATATTCTTTTCGAATGCTCCTGATTTATTTTCTATTTTAAAACCGCCTCGTATAATTGCTGTTTTGCCTGGCTGGATTGCTGTTTTGGGCCACTGTGCTAACGTACAATCACAGGAAGTTTTTACATCCTGAATCTGTAAGGGTTCATTTCCCGTATTCGTAAAGCTAAAATTGTACCACAACGTATCTTTGCCGGCATTTATTTTACCAAAATCATGTGAAGTTTCTTTAAAATTAATATCTGCCTGTGCATTTGAGGCGAATATTAAGCCAATAAACAACAATGATAAGAAGGTAATCCGAATCATAATTCAGTACGGTTATGAAATAATATCAACAACTATTGTGCCATAATTAACGAAACATGTATCCTTTTAGTTTCATTACCTATTTTAAAGATTACACGTACTTAAAAAACATGTTTTGATTTAAAAACGTTCGTGTGTAACTAGTAACCGGAAAGCATTAATTAAACAGATATGAAGTCAAATTTTCAATCAAAGCAACACGAATGGGCGTTTTTTCTGAGTGAAAATAAAAATCAGCCGTTTGATGTGCTGTTGACTCGCTTCAAAGAAATTTTTACAGAAACTGAAATTCCGGTTGTATGGAATCCGGAACAATATCCGGTAGCGTCTAATTTAAGTGACTGGATGAAAGAACTTCAGATGAGCTATAACGAATTCTATCACTGGTCTGTAACTGATAAAGAAGCTTTCTGGGGGAATATTATTGCTTCTATTCCATTGAAATTTAAAAAAGAATATACTTCTGTTTTACAGCAGTCTGCAAATCCGGATGAAACGATCTGGCTACCAGGGGCACAATTTAATAGTATAGAAAGCTGCTTTCAGGCAGACCCGGATCAGACGGCCATTTATTATCAGGCAGAACAAACCACACATATTGAACAGATTACTTATCAGCAGTTGCAGAAAAAAGTAGTGCACTATGCTGCAGGTTTGCGTGCGCATGGATTCACTGTGCATGACCGTATTGTCTTATATATTCCGTTCAGCATTGATGCTGTTGCGGTTTATTTAAGTTTGATTTATATCGGCGCCGAACCGGTTTTAGTATCGGATAGTTTTTCCGCAACCGAGCTAAAAAAACGAATAGATATTATTCAGGCTAAAGCTGTTATAACAACAGATAGTTATTGGTATGCAGATAAAAAAATAAACATTCTCACGAAAGTTATTGAGGCAGATCCGCTTCAGATAATTGTGCATAGTGCGGAAATAAACAATCCGCTTGAGATAAGAAAAAATTCAAATGATCTTTTATTATCTCAATTGTTACTTTCAGAAACAGCTGATTCAAAACCATACTATCATTGCAGTACAGATAATATATCTATCCTGTTTTCTTCCGGTACTACAAAAGAGCCCAAGGCACTTCCGTGGAAAGCTACAACACCGATTAAATGTGCGGCAGACGGAAAATTATTACAGGATATACATGCCGGTGATGTTGTAACCTGGACAAGCGGCATGGGCTGGATGATGGCCCCCTGGCTGATCTTTGCCAGCCTGTTGAACAAAGCGACTATCGCATTATATGGCGGGGCTTATTCTAAAAAAGAATTTATTGACTTTACATGCACAACGCAGGTAAGTGTATTGGGAACAATACCGTCTGTTGTAAAAAGCTGGCGCAGCCAGAATTTTGGGAAGATTGCGAACTGGAACATCCGTGTATTCAGTTCTACAGGTGAGCCTTCTGACGCGGATGATTATTTGTATCTGATGTATATGAATAATTTTAAAGCACCTGTTATTGAATACTGCGGCGGTACTGAAATCGGCGGTGGCTATATCAGCAGTGTGATTGTATTGCCAAATGCACTTTCAAACTTTAACACCGCTGCACCCGGAAGCAGTTTTATTTTACTGGATGAACAAAACACTGTTGTATCCGATGCCGGCAGCGGTGAGGTATATCTGATTCCGCCGGCTATCGGACTGTCTCAGGAAATCCTCAACAAAAATCATTACGAAGAATATTACTCGGACCTTCCGCTTCTGCCTTCTTATCCCGTTTTACGCCGGCACGGCGATGCCTTTCATGCAGCACGTTATGAAGGAATCACATATTACAGAAGTATCGGACGAACAGATGATTCAATGAATCTGGGAGGTATAAAAATAAGTGCTGTAGAAATTGAATCTGTTATTAATAAGCACCCGGATATTATTGAAAGTGCTGCTATTGCTTCACAAAGTAAAAACGGCGGACCGGAAAAACTGGTTCTTTTTGTTCATCTGAAACATGCTGTTAGTAACCTTGCTCAGCTTCAAACGGAGCTGCAGAAACAGATTCAAACAGAATTAAATCCATTTTTTAAAATATCTGCCATTGTTATTAAAGAACAGTTTCCCAGAACAGCTTCAAACAAGCTGATGCGCAAAGAATTACGAAAGGAATATCAAAATATGCCGCATCTGTAATGTCTTCAAAAAGCCTTCAGAATTCACCCAATATATCTACAGATTTGTGCTGTATAATTGTATATAATAATTAAGTGGAACAATTAAACAAGTACACGTATGAAAAAGTTAATCGTAATCGGCACAGTTGTTTTAAGTTTACTTGCATTTAATGTATCGGCGGCTACAGGGCCTCACCATACACATAAATATAAACATCCATCTAAGACGCACAAAGCTCATAAGCTGCACAGTCATCATGACCCGTCTTACCAAAACTAGTCATAGTATAATGTAATAATAAATAGTTTTCGTTTCAGTTCGTTTAGTAGTTAAAGTAAGAACGGATAGCCCTCCCAGCTATCCGTTTTTTTATTTATTATTTAAAAAAAAAAGGCATATTTTCGTCCAACAAAAAAGCCAAACTTTTAAAAGTCTGGCTTTTCTATGTATGTGAATAGCAATTTTTAATTAAGAGATAAGGGAGGCATACTATATTGAGCAGTATTATGAAATGCCAGCTTATGTATAGAATATACCATATAACTGATTAACGGAAAAGTAGCCAGTACTTCTCCAACTTCCTGTTCACTATCCGCTACAATTGTTATCCATAACTTAGACCTGTCTATGGATAAGCTATATGATGTAACCACACCATTGTGCATGTGGCCGTTTATTATTGCGCGTTGCGATGGAATCAATGCAATGAATTCATCGTCTGCTTCGTCCGGAAAATCTATGTCTACTAAATATTGATCCATATATTATATTACGAATAAGAAGAATAAGTAACTAGGTTTTATTGAAAATTTTTCAATAAAATGAATCAATAGCATACATTTGTGCCATAATCTTAACACATTATGACAAAACGAATTTTCTCTCTGTTATTTATTTTTTCAATCTTCTACATTTCACACGCGCAGGTTTATCTTGGTTTATCAGCTGGCGGCTCGTTTACAAAATTTAAATCCCCGAATGCCTATCATACGAAATATGGTTTTTCACCCGGATTTAATGCAGATGTACCGGTGATCATAACACTGAGCAAACACATAGCAATACAATCCGGAATTAGTTTTATGAATATGGGTTGCAAGGAAAATCCGGATAATCAATTGAGAGTTATTAACCTTGCGGCAACCGATTATGTAATCTTTAGTCATTATAGCGGAAAGTATGCTTTCAATTATTTTTCTATACCATTAACAATTAATTTTTCCGTTCCAATAAAAGATAATAACTATTCTGTATACGGACGTTTCGGTGCTTATGCATCGTATATGACAAACGCAACATTTACATCACGATCATCAAGTCCTTATGATGATCATAAAAAAGAAAAAATTAATCTTTCCCAAAGCGCGATAAGCAGAATGGACATTGGGTTATTGTTTGCACTTGGTGTTACAAAAAAATTAGGCAAAGGAAAATTATTTTTAGAAGGAAAGTATATGCTTGGATGTACTAATTTAAATACAAATAAATATAATCCGCAGTATGTAAATAATCAGGATTTCCCCTTATTTCGGTGATCAGAAAATGTTTAACAGAGGTCTGTTTGCTAATGTGGGTTATGTATTCTGCTTAGGAAAAGCAAAGTAAAACAGAACAAAAAAGGAGCGTATAACGCTCCTTTTTTGTTCTTTCTCTATTCTTTCTTTTTCTTCTTTTCGGCTTTCTGCTGTTTCTTATAAGCGCCCCTCAATAAGAAGGTATGTTTCAGCAATTCAAGATCTTCATTCAATGTCTTTGTGCTCTTATCCAGATTTTCAATAGTTCCTTTTAAATGTGCACCCGAATCATCATCGTGAATTAGCACGCCAAGTGTACTCTTAGGATCTTTGCTGGCATCCTTCAGGCTGTTTACCATTACATTCGCAGAATCTGCGATTTGCTGCAATTCTGTTATTGTTGCAGATATGGACTTAAACATAACCGTGTCTGTTGCCAGATCATTCATTAATGTACCTTCTTTATTTAATTTAGATGTAAAGGTAGATAACGAACTCATAAGCTGTTGTGCTTTAGCTGATGCCTGCTGTAAAGACTGTGTGGTTGCATTTATATTGTTAAAGATTGATTCGTCTGAAATCAGCTTACCAAGTGTGCCTTCACCCTGAGCAATTTTTTTGCTTACAACTTTAAAATTATTTGTTATCTCAAGAAGATTTTTATTATTCTCCTGAAGTGTTTTCATAATATCATCTGTTGACAGCATGCTTTCCACATGCAGGGTATCGCCTTGCTGTACAGCACCTGCAGCACTTGTTCCGCCATAGATCACAATGATTTTATTACCGATCAAACCATCTGATCCGATTTTGGCTTTGGCATCTTTACGGATATACTGCTGTGCATTTTCATCCAGATTCATAATTACTTCTACCTGAGATTTACCATAGAAACGTAATTTTTTAACCGTTCCGATTTTCACGCCTGAAAACCACACGTTGCTACCTGGAAGTAAGCCATTAACATCTTCAAACAAGGATGTTACCTGCATTTTTCTTTTAAAGGTTTCGTGCAAGTTGCCGATTGTTAAAATACCGGCAAGCAATACAAGCACTCCGATCAAGACAAAAACGCCTACTATTACTGCACGTTTATTTGGTGACTCATTCATAACTTATTTAATAAAATTGTAATTGTAAAAACTCTGTATACGTTCATCTTTTTCTGCAAACACTTCATCAAAAGTGCCTGTCTTTACGAAAATCCCATCCAGAAGCATCGCTACTCTGTCACACGTTTCTTTTGCACACGTGAGATCATGTGTAATGATAATAGAAGAAGTATTGTATTTTTTCTGAACATCATTAATGAGTTCATTTATCTCATAACTCGTGATTGGGTCCAGTCCGGAAGTAGGCTCATCATACAACATGATCTGAGGTTTTAAGATTAATGTACGTGCTATTCCGATCCGCTTGCGCTGACCGCCTGAAAGATCTGATGGCATCTGATTCATTTTATCACTTAAGCCAACGGCATCCAACACTTCTTCAACAGCTGCATTGATATCGTTTTTACTCAGATTTTTCTTATTCATCACCAATGGAAATTCAAGATTTTGCCGCACATTCATGCTGTCATACAAGGCACTACTCTGAAAAGAAAAGCCAATATGTAAGCGCAATGCGTCCAAATCTTTGGGATTTAATTTATCTACTTCCTTACCAAGTACTTTTACCGTTCCCGAATCTGGTTTCAATAAGCCTGAAATGATTTTTATTAATACAGATTTCCCTGTACCTGAGCGGCCCAGCACAACAACATTCTCGCCTTTAAATACATCCAGATCTACCCCTTTCAATACATTCAGATCTCCAAATGATTTATACAATCCGTTGATTGAGATTACCTTTTCATTTTTATCTATCGGTGTTTGTTCTTTCGGTCCCATGATCAGAAGAATTTAATCCAGTTACTTACCTGTACAATGGTAATCTCTTCTATGAAGATGAGAAACATTGTTGTTACAACTGCCTGGTTAGCTGCTTTACCAACGCCCCGTGTACCCTGGGATGCATTATATCCTTTATAGCAACCTACTACACCGATTGTAAATCCGAACACAATGGATTTTACTACAGAGGTAAATAAGTCAAGGAAACTTATTTGGGCAAAACCGCTTTGAAAGAAATTCGCAAAGCTTGTTGTTTCATTTGCGTGTACATTTACAAATGAACCAAGCAAACCGACAAAGCTGCAATATAGTGCCAGAATAGGCACCATTAATGTAGTTGCGGTTATACGTGTAACAACAAGATATTTAAACGGATTAATGGACGATACTTCCATGGCATCAATCTGTTCTGTTACTTTCATAGACCCCAGTTCAGCTCCTATGCTTGACCCCACTTTACCAGCACAGATAAGCGCAGTTACTAAAGAACCAAGTGCGCGTACTAATGCAATTGATATCAGATTAGGAAGCCAGGAAGATGCCCCAAATACTTCCAGAGATGGGCGTGATTGCTTTGTAAATACAACACCCGTTACAAAGCCTGTGAGCGTAATTAAGGGTAATGATTTTAATCCAACTTCGTAACACTGATCAATTACCTGACGAAAATGAAACGGGGGTTTAAATGCCTGTCTAAAAAACAGAGCAATAAATGCACATGCATCATACACGCCCCTAAAGTATGCATCAATACCTTTTGAGAATATGTACGGTCTGACTTTTTTGGTCATGAATAATGTATAAATTAAAATTGAAGAAATATGAAATATTTATGCTGCTGAAATAAAAATTATTTTAAATTCCCCGCATATAAGTTAATATAAATTATTACTGCCAGCAAAACAATAAACAGTATTTTATGCTACCATACAATTTATAATACTATTGCATAATTTCTATTACCTTATGCGAGTTACAATAAATGATTTTTGCATGTTTTACATGATAATACAAAAGAGTTACATCTAATCAATATGCATTATTTGTTTTATTATATTAATCTGATGCTAACTTCAGTGATATAATTTTACGTTTAAAATAAATCCCTGTAAGAGTTTCTTAGATAACCCAATCGGATATTCATTACATTGCCCCTTGGAGGGCAGCTGCTATCACCGAAATCTATATTAGTATTATATAAATTAAAAATAAAAATGTGCTGTTATGTAATTGTTATTTGGATATTAAAAATCCTGTCTGTAAATAAAACAATCCGCATGTATTAGTTCAGCATTATAAAATCAAAAAAATCCGGTCTATGGATTTCCATAAGACCGGACCTTCAACATATAAAAAAATAGTATAAGAAATTACTTTTTTACAATCTTAGTAACATATGTTCCCTGATCAGATTGAATGATAACTGAGTAAAGGCCGGCAGCCATCTGTTCGCCTACCGTAACAGCTGTTGCATGTAACGATTCTTTCTGGTAAACAATTGTACCTGAAGCACTGATAATTGTAAGTGACTGGATCATACCCATATTTTGCAACTCAATCGTTGTGGTATTATCAAACGGCTGAGGTATAACCGTTATGTTTGTGCTTGCGCCATTCAAAGTTGCAGTGGTTATACATGCATTTGCTCCGGTTGTTCCACCTACACACATATTGCAGTTGTCAAGAATTGCTGTTCCATTGGGCACACCTGCACAATCCAGGCAAGAATTTTCCGTTTTGCCGCAACCACAATTTCCCGGTTCTGTTTTTGCTGCATCTGCCGGACAAGCGTCACCGGCTACCGACACATAGTCAGCCGGTTTTGTGCAGGCATTCAATGTTGAGGAAGGATCTCCTTTACCATCATTATCTGTATCGGCATACCAAACGGTTTCCATTAACATAGTAATTTGTATAACTGCCGATGTCGCTTTGCAACCGGCTGCATTTGTCACCTCCACCGTATACGAACCAGCAGCTTTAGCTGTGTAGGTTGCAGCGGTGCCAACCTGTGTTGTTGCGTTATACCATTTATAAGATGAGCCGACGCTGGATGTTAATATAAGTGAACCGCCTGTACAAAAAGATGTAGCTGGAGATGTAATGGTTGCAGTTGGTAAAGCGTTCACAGAAATAACTGTAGCAGCCGATGTCGCTTTGCAACCGGCTGCATTTGTCACCTCCACCGTATACGAACCAGCAGCTGTAGCTGTATAGGCTACAGCGGTGCCAACCTGTGTTGTTGCGTTATACCATTTATAAGATGAGCCGGCACTGGATGTTAATATAAGTGAACTTCCGGAACAGAAGGATGTAGATGAAGATGTAATGGTTGCAGTTGGTAAAGCATTCACAGAAATAACTGTAGCAGCTGATGCCGCTTTACAACCAGCTGCATTTGTAACCTCCACCGTATATGAACCAGCAGCTGTAGCTGTATAGGTTGAAGCGGTGCCAACCTGTGTTGTTGCGTTATACCATTTATAAGATGAGCCGGCGCTGGATGTTAATATAAGTGAACCGCCCGCACAAAAAGATGTAGCTGGAGATGTAATGGTTGCAGTTGGTAAAGCGTTCACAGAAATAACTGTAGCAGCCGATGTCGCTTTGCAACCAGCTGCATTTGTCACCTCCACCGTGTATGAACCAGCAGCTGTAACTGTATAGGTTGCAGCGGTGCCAACCTGGGTAGTGCCGTTATACCATTTGTAAGATGAGCCGGCGCTGGATGTTAATATAAGTGAACCACCCGTACAAAAAGATGTAGCTGGAGATATGATTGTTGGTGTTATCACACCTGTGCAGTTTGTAGTCCCTGGTACAACAGCAACAGAAACTGTTAATCTAACAGATGTATTATCACTACCTTTTACAGTAAAATCATAAGCAGCCATTCCCGAATAGTTGGATGCTGGTGTAAACCGGGCTGTATATCCATCGCTTAATAATGTTACTGTACCGTTTACTTTAGTGCTTACAGTATATACAGGAGATACATTTTTGAATCCTTGTGTATATGTTCTTAAATCTATATCAACAAATGTATTCGTAACCGTTTGCGCATGTATAACTCCTAACCAATTGATGTATTTTTCGATCAATGCATATCCGTCTGTATCAAGTTTCATGGCATCGTCTTTGGCGGAATCTGAGCCCGTTGTTTTTTCCCAAAAATCAGGCATACCATCTTTATCTGTATCTGTTGGGCTTATTCCTGTTTGTATTGTGCCATATCCGTTGTTAGACAGATTTGTTTGTGCCTGAGATGTATATAAACTGCCTGATGGGCCTGTTGTACCTGCTGCAGTTCCTGTTGTTCCTTTCCCAAGTGTTTGTACCTGAGAAAGTATTAAACGATCGGTCTCATCGTAAGGAAATGTTCCGGACAAGGATGTATTATATCTGTATGCTGTAGCTGCATTATATGCTGTCACCGAGGTTGTAGCGGTTGACCATGGGCTGCTCAGGATTGTGCCGGGTCCCTGATACCAATAGGGTGTGGTAGATGTCCCATTTAATGTACCATCGAGATTGTTATCTTTAAGATTTCCGGAATAATAAATACTTTGATTTTTATCAACCTGATACCAGGTATTATCAGTGCCCGTTGATGCGGGACCAAAAATGAAATAGTTATTTACGATATCGTGTTTGAAGTTTGTACTTGTATGTGTTGTATATCCTGCAGAACAATTATAAAGTACATTATTTACAAACACATTATTAATCTTTGACAACGGATTGCGGTTATGAGAATTTGCAAAAATGTTATAGTACCAGGACCAATTACTATTGACAGATTCACAATGTGCCCCAAACTGTTGCCCTATAGGATTGGCAATTAAACAACTCTGAAAAGTAATATCTGTTACCGGATAATTCTGATAATCATCACTTACTCCGTCAATATTATTCCATGGGGCATATTCAAATGAACAATGATCCATGATGACGTTATGCGCCAGGTAAATGCTTAACGCATCATCTTCATTACTGGCTGTTTCACTACCCGGACGAATACGTATATAACGGCAAATAATATTCGATGATTTTGCAAATGATATTTCTCCACCCATAAATCCGATGCCTTCGCCGGGAGCTGTTTGTCCTGCGATCGTTAAATTGCTTTTGCATGACACAGCTGTTTTAAGTACGATGTATCCGCTTACATCAAATACAATAATTCTGTTAGAAGCACTTACGGCGTCTCTGAACGAACCCGTACCTGAATCATTTAGATTGGTCACATGATATACCGTTCCGTTTCGGCCACCTGTTGCATTTTTACCAAAACCAAGTGCTTCCGGAAATGCAATCGTTTGAGCATGTGTTACCTGAACGATACCTGTAAAGATTATTAACTGGAAAAAGTTTTTGAGTGTTTTCATAAAAAGGGTCTTCCTGTTTGACTTATGTGATATTATGTTGAAGACCAGGAACTCCTGAAAAAGTAACGATTTGCTGTTATTTATTTTATTCAAAAAAATAGATTGATCCTATTCTGTTGTCTGGTGCATCTAACTAAAGCCTCCAGGGATTTTCGATGCATAGAAAATAATAGTATTGCATGTTCCAATCCTTGGAGATTTGTGCGCTAAATCATAGAATAGAACTAATAGATTATTTCATTTCGAATAACGTTGGCATGTTAAAGCAGTCGTGTATTTGTACAAATCAAAATAGTGTGCGGGTCTGAATTGTTGTACAATTGAGCAAAGACAAACAAAAAAAGCTCACCATAAGTGAGCTTTTAATCTTGCTGTTTTGTAGCCTGTACGGGAATCGAACCCGTGTTTCGTCCGTGAAAGGGACGCGTCCTAACCCCTAGACGAACAGGCCTTATTTAAAATTACGATGTAAGATTTCTTCACAATAAAACCATCTTACATGTGGAAGAGAAAAAAGAAAAAGCTCACCATAAGTGAGCTTTTAATCTTGCTATTTTTTGTAGCCTGTACGGGAATCGAACCCGTGTTTCGTCCGTGAAAGGGACGCGTCCTAACCCCTAGACGAACAGGCCTTTTCTTAAAAGGTTTGCAAAACTAGGAAAGATTTCGATAAATACAAAACCATTCTTCCTTTTTTTCCATAAAATAAATAAAAGCGCTTCCTGGTTGATTTTGGATATGCGTTATTGTATGTTTGTAGCCTATTCTGTTAGTGCAGAATGTTTATAAGTTTGTAGTTTAATCTTTAATAATTATGTCAAAAATTAAAGTAGGTATTAATGGCTTTGGCCGTATCGGTCGTTTGGTTTTCCGCGCTGCGGTTAACAACCCTAACATTCAAATAGTTGGTATCAATGATTTGATTGATGTTGACTATATGGCATACATGTTAAAGTATGATTCTACTCATGGTCGCTTTGATGGGACTATCGAAGTTAAAGGTGGTCAGTTGGTAGTAAATGGTAATGCGATCAGAGTAACGGCAGAAAGAGATCCTGCGAATCTTAAGTGGAATGAAATTGGTGCTGAATACGTTGTGGAATCTACTGGTCTTTTCCTGACTATGGATACAGCGGATAAACATATTGCAGCTGGTGCAAAAAGAGTTGTTTTATCAGCTCCTGCAAAAGACGACACTCCTACATTTGTAATGGGTGTAAACAACAAGTCATACACAAAAGATATGACAATTGTTTCTAATGCTTCTTGTACAACAAACTGCTTAGCTCCGGTAGCTAAAGTATTAAATGACAAGTTTGGTATCCTTGAAGGTTTAATGACTACTGTACATGCTGCTACAGCTACACAAAAAACGGTTGATGGTCCGTCTGCAAAAGACTGGAGAGGTGGCCGTGGTGCTTACCAAAATATCATTCCTTCATCTACAGGTGCTGCTAAAGCGGTAGGTTTAGTTATCCCTCAATTAAAAGGTAAATTAACAGGTATGTCTTTCCGTGTTCCTACACCAGACGTTTCTGTAGTTGATTTAACTTGCCGTTTAGAAAAACCTGCTTCTTATGAAACAATCAAAGCTGCTATGAAAGCTGCTTCTGAAGGTGAAATGAAAGGTATTCTTGGATATACAGAAGATGAAGTAGTTTCTACTGATTTCTTAGGAGATGCCCGTACTTCTATTTTCGATGCTAAAGCTGGTATTTCTTTGAATGATAACTTTGTTAAAGTTGTTTCATGGTATGACAACGAGTGGGGTTATTCTAACAAATTAGTTGACTTGATTGTTCACATGGACACAGTTAAGTAATTAACTGTTCTTCACAATAACAAAAGCCCCGCTATATTAATTAGCGGGGCTTTTTATTTAGAATACGCTCTTATTTCTTATACAAAGTAAAAATCTATGAATATTAAACCTCTATAAACAAAGATGCCGCACAAATTAGCGCGGCATCTTTGTTTATTATATTTTTCCGATTTATGATTCATGAAAAGGCAAATCCGGAATATCATCAAAATCTTTTACCTCTGATTCCCTGAAATTGCTTCTTACCTCTACATCCAGTTTTTTCTTTTGTTTTACATGATGACGGAAATGCATTTCAATTAGCTTAAACCATTCTTCAGCTGATAAATAGCCCAAAGTAGGGTGCTTAACTTTTGCCGTTGGTTTCTTATAATCAATTTCTTTTGCCACCTTATAAATCAATTTAAGGAAACGATAAAAATCGTCTTTCACCTTCTCTGTACTTAAAGGCTGAGCAGGCTCTTTATATGGATTGCTTTTATGCTTGAATGGCAAATAACCTCCATATGAAAACTGCAGGAAACCCTTAAATGATTTCCCTTCTTTTGCATTAGACTCTTTTGCTGATAAACACTCCTGAATAGCTTTTAAATGAACTTCCTGAGAGTATTTTAGCAAATGATCGTAAATCTGACCAATCGTCCAGCTTGAATCATTCGTTTTTTTCTTGAATTGATTGTTGCCATAAAAGTCCAGTTCCTTTAGCCAATATTTTGCCAGAGGTAATAACTGTTTATAGGTGTTTTCTGCGCTCATACGTCAAATTCGTTCCTTTTGCAATATTACCGATAATTAACGTTACTTTCTTTAGCTGTTAATAAAATACTCTGGGTTAACGCAAGCTACAGTATAAAGGTTTGAATCGTCCTGAATAGATTGACAGATTTTAGAATTAATCCCAGTTATAAAAAGTAAAAAGGGATGATATCTCTTAAACATCATCCCTTTTTTGCAGAAGTATCATTAAAAAATAATAAAAATATTGTTCCCAAAAGTCATACTACAAATATGTACCTTTTATATTAAAAAACAACTATTTACATAAAATTTAATATTAACAAAACAGCTCAATACATTTATATATTTATCTATCAATTAAATACATTATTATATAT
>FTDL01000056.1_pt1 | contig 35098 bp, 42 predicted proteins | sample 1639951 | NCBI WGS metagenome assembly FTDL01 (sample SAMEA3914869, study PRJEB12502) | metagenome | biome: forest; material: soil | place: USA | collected 2012-03-12 | depth 0.1 m
ACAGTGTTAGAGGTGTTGCTATGAACCCTGTTGATCACCCAATGGGTGGTGGTGAAGGTCGTTCATCTGGTGGTCATCCAAGATCTAGAAAAGGCTTGTATGCTAAAGGTGGAAAAACCAGAAATGCAAACAAGTATTCTAAGAATATGATAGTTAAAAAAAGAGTTAACAAAAGATTGAGTAAATAATGTCACGTTCGCTCAAAAAAGGCCCATATATAGATTTCCGTCTTGACAATAAAGTTCAGGCGTTGAATGATTCAGCTAAGAAAACTGTGATCAAGACTTGGTCTAGAAGATCAATGATATCTCCTGAATTCGTTGGACATACTTTCGCAGTACACAACGGAAATAAGTTCATCCCTGTATTTGTTACAGAGAACATGGTTGGACATAAATTTGGTGAATTTTCACCAACAAGGACTTTCAAAGGTCACGCTGCAAAAGGTAAGAAATAATTAAGTCATTCATTTGACAAAGTATTCCAATGGAAACGACAGTTAAAATAAAAAAATCGGTTCTCAAAAGACAGAAGATAGCAGCAGCTAAAGAGGCAGCAGCTAAAGGAGCTGTTAAGGCACACCTTAACAACGTTCCGACTTCTACTAGAAAAATGAGACTCGTTGCTGACCTGATCAGAGGGCAGCGTGTAACCTTGTCATTAGGTATTTTAAAATATCAGGCAAAACAAGGTGCTAGAAAATTAGAAAAGCTAGTACTTAGTTCAGTTGCTGATTGGCAAGCTAAAAACTCTGAAGCTAGAGTTGAAGATGCAGATTTATATATTCGCGAAATATTTGTAGACGGTGGCAGAGTTCTTAAAAGACTTCGTACTGCTCCACAAGGAAGAGCGTATAGAGTTCGTAAAAGATCTAACCATATCACAATTGTGATTGATTCTTTAAAAGAACTACCTGCTGCTGCACCAGTTGCAGTGGTTGAAGAAAAAGAAGTTGTTGCTGCTAAGCCAAAAGCTACTGCTAAAAAAGCAACTAGTGAAAAAAGCAAAGCTAAAACTAAAGCGAATTAATTACCATGGGACAAAAAGTTAATCCGATAGGTTTCCGTTTAGGAGTTGTTAAAGGTTGGGAATCTAACTGGTATGGCGGCAAAACATTTGCTGACAAATTGGTTGAAGACGAACAAATCCGCAAATATGTACTTGCTCGTATTCCTAAAGGCGGAATCTCTAAAATAGTTATAGAAAGAACTATCAAAAGAGTAACCCTTACAATTAATACTGCTAGACCTGGTGTTGTAATTGGTAAAGGTGGTGCTGAAGTTGATAAAATTAAAGAAGAGTTAAAGAAAATTACAGGAAAAGATGTTCAAATCAACATATTTGAAATCAAAAGACCTGAAATGGAAGCTCTTTTAGTAGGCGAATCAATAGCTCAACAATTGAAAGCCAGAATTTCTTACCGTCGTGCAATGAAACAAGCAATTGCCGGTACGATGCGTGTAGGTGCTCTAGGTATAAAAATTAAATTATCCGGTCGTTTAGGTGGTGCTGAAATGGCACGTACAGATCAATATAAAGAAGGCCGTATCCCTCTGCATACTTTGCGTGCTGACATTGATTATGCTGTTAGTGAAGCATTGACTGTATATGGTAAAATCGGTATCAAGGTATGGATCTTTAAAGGTGAAGTATATGGTAAAAGAGATTTGTCTCCAAATGTAGGTAATGCTGCATCCGGTGCAAGTTCATCTTCATCTTCTAATAGCGACAACGCTTCTCCTAACCAAGGCGCTAGAAGAAAAAGAGGCGGAGAAGGTAATGGTAATAGAAAAAAATCTAACAAATAGAACAGAGATTCTGTCTGTATATAAATAACAATCATGTTACAGCCAAAACGTACAACATACAGAAAGCAGCAAAAAGGGAGAGTAACAGGTGTTGCTACCCGAGGCCATAGAATTGCTTTCGGCTCTTTTGCAATCAAGTCTTTAGAAGGTGGGTGGATTACTGCTCGCCAAATCGAAGCAGCACGTATCGCAATGACGCGTGCAATGAAAAGAGAAGGCCAGGTTTGGATCAGAATATTTCCAGACAAACCAATTACTCAGAAACCTGCCGAGGTTCGTATGGGTAAAGGTAAAGGTGCTCCTGAATATTGGGTTGCTTGTATCAAACCGGGTACAATCTTATTCGAATCAGGTGGAGTATCAATGGAAACGGCACAGGAATCTTTGCGTTTGGCTGCGCAGAAGTTGCCTTTCAAAACAAAGTTTATTGTAAGACCGGATTACGTAGCATCATAATATGAAAACTGCTGAAATAAAAGGTTTATCGGTAGAAGATTTAAAGCAACGCATTGTTGCTGAAAAAGAGAACTTGCACAAGCTGAAATTTGCTCATGCGATTTCTCCGATTGAGAATCCGATGAAAATAAGTCATACTCGTAAACTGATCGCTCAGTTGAGTACTGAACTTACTGCAAAAAGTAAATAAGTTAAGGTCGAAAGATTAAATCTACCGAACTATAATGGAAGAAGTTCTAAGAAATGCCAGAAAAGAAAGAACTGGTAAAGTAGTAAGTAATAAAATGAATAAATCTATTACTGTAGCTGTTGAACGTAAAGTAAAACATGCGAAGTATGGTAAATTCATTCACAAAACTACAAAGTTAATGGCCCATGATGAGAATCAGGAATGCGGAATTGGTGATACAGTACGCATTATGGAGACAAGACCATTAAGTAAATTGAAACGTTGGAGACTCGTTGAAGTCGTTGAAAAAGCTAAGTAATCATGATACAGCAGGAATCAAGGCTATCCGTAGCAGACAACAGTGGTGCTAAAGAAGTATTAGTAATCCGTGTACTAGGTGGTACAGGTAAAAGATATGCTTCTATTGGTGACAAGATTGTTGTGACTGTAAAGTCAGCAATTTCTTCAAGCAATATGAAGAAAGGTACGGTATCTAAAGCCGTGGTGGTACGCACCAAAAAAGAAGTTAAGCGTGCGGATGGTTCATACATCCGTTTCTCTGATAACGCTGCAGTTTTGTTAAACAATAATGATGAACCAAGAGGTACTCGTATCTTCGGTCCAGTTGCGCGCGAATTGAGAGACAAGCAATTTATGAAAATCGTTTCATTAGCCCCTGAAGTTCTTTAATTCTTATGGCAAGCAACAAACAAACTAAATTACATGTCCGCACGGGAGATAATGTTATCGTTATTTCTGGTGATGACAAAAGAAAGAGCGGTAAGGTTCTTTCTGTAGATAAGGAAAGCCAGAAGGCTATTGTTGAAGGTATCAATATTGTTACCAAACACAATAAGCCAACAGCGAATGTACCAAACGGTGGCATCGTTAAGAAAGAGGCTCCTATTCACATCAGCAAACTGATGATCGCTGATCCAAAAACTGGAAAAGCAACAAGAATCGGCCGTAAAGAAGACAAAAACGGCAAAATGGTTAGATACGCTAAAAAGTCAGGGGAGGTAATCAAATAATGGCTAATCCTAGATTAAAAGATAAATATCTTAAAGATATTCTTCCGGAACTACAGAAAAAATTTCAATATTCTTCTGTTATGCAAGTTCCTAAGATTACAAAAATTGTAATCAATAAAGGTATTGGTGCAGCTGTAGCTGACAAAAAATTAGTTGATGTAGGTGTTGAAGAACTTACATTGATTTCTGGTCAGAAAGCAGTAGCTACTAAGTCTAAGTTAGATGTTTCTAACTTTAAACTTCGTGCTAATATGCCAATCGGTGCTAAAGTTACTCTAAGAGGTAACCATATGTATGAGTTTCTTGACCGTTTAACGGCAGTTGCTTTACCACGTGTGCGTGATTTCAAAGGTATCAATGATAAAGGTTTTGATGGTCGTGGAAACTATACATTAGGTGTAAAAGAACAAATTATCTTCCCTGAAATAAGCATTGATAAAATCAATAAAATTACTGGTATGGATATCACAATTGTGACTACTGCCACTACTGATGAAGAAAGTTTCGAACTTCTGAAAGCATTCGGTATGCCGTTTGCATCTCTGAAAAAATAATTATATACCATGGCTAAAGAATCGGTAAAAGCTAGAGAAAGAAAAAAGCAGGCAACTGTAACTAAGTATGCTGCTAAAAGAAAAGCTTTAAAAGAAGCTGGGGATTATGTTGCTCTAGACAAACTTCCTAAAAATGCTTCTCCAGTACGTCTACACAACCGTTGTAAATTAACTGGTCGTCCAAGAGGTTACATGAGAAAATTCGGTATCAACCGTGTTACTTTCAGAGAACTTGCAGCAAATGGTAAAATTCCAGGTGTAACAAGAGCCAGTTGGTAATTTATTTCAAAATACTTTATTATTAAAAAATAATATCGTACCTTTGCAGGCCCTTTTAGGGCTTTTAATTTCTTATTTAAGTTGTTAGAATTGTTAAAAATATGGATCCAATAGCCGATTACCTTACAAAAATCAGAAACGCGATAAAAGCAAAACATCGTGTTGTTGAGGTTCCTGCTTCAAATATCAAGAAGGAGATAACTAAGGTACTATTTGATAAAGGTTATATTCAAAGCTATAAATTTGAAGATAGTGCTGTACAAGGTTCTATCAAGATAGCTTTAAAATATCATCCTCTTACTAAAGAATCTGCAATCTTGCATTTAGAGCGCATTAGTAAGCCAGGTTTAAGAAAATATACGCATGCGGAAACAATGCCACGTGTGTTAAATGGTCTTGGTGTGGCTATCGTTTCAACTTCAAAGGGTATAATGAGCGATAAAGAAGCTAAGAATCTAAATATAGGCGGAGAAGTTCTTTGCTTTGTTTATTAATTAAAATTTCGGACGAATAGTATGTCACGTATTGGTAAATTACCTGTAACTCTTCCGGAAAAAGTTGAATTATCTGTATCATCAAATAATCTTGTTACAGTAAAAGGTCCTAAAGGGACTCTTACTCAACAAGTTGACGCCGATATCAAAGTTTCCGTAGAAGATGGAAAGGTTGTAGTTGCTAGACCTACAGAGCAAAAAAGACACAAAGCTTTACACGGCTTGTATCGCTCTTTAATAAGCAACATGATTCAAGGAGTTAGTCAAGGTTACAAAGTTGAGCTTGAATTAGTAGGGGTTGGTTACAAAGCAACTGCTGCAAACAATATCCTTGAATTAAGTTTAGGTTATTCTCACGGTATTTACTTGAAGTTGCCTGCGGAGATTACTTCTTCAGCTTTAACTGAAAAAGGTAAAAACCCAATTGTAACTTTAGAAGGTATTGATAAGCAGTTAATCGGTCAGGTTTCTGCAAAAATCAGATCTCTAAGAAAAATCGAACCTTACAAAGGTAAAGGTGTTCGATTCAAAGGAGAAGTTGTAAGAAGAAAAGCTGGTAAAACAGCATCTAAATAAATAAGACATGGCAACTAAGAAAGATCTTAGAAGGCTCAGAATAAAAAGAGGTATCAGAAATAAAATTTCCGGTACTGCTGAGAAACCAAGATTGTCTGTATTCAGAAGTAATACAGGTATATCAGCACAACTAATTGATGATATCAGCGGATTAACGCTTGCAAGCGCATCTTCTGTTGAATTTAAATCTAGCAAAGGTACAAAATGCGAGATTTCAACATTAGTTGGAAAATCAATTGCAGAAAAAGCAGCTACTAAAGGTATCAAAAACATAGTTTTTGATAGAGGTGGCTTTTTGTACCATGGTCGTGTGAAAGCATTGGCTGAAGGTGCAAGAGAAGGTGGTTTAGCATTCTAATTCAATAAAGAAAAGATATTATGTCTCAAGTCAACGTTAAAACGGTAAAAGCGAGTGAAATCGAGCTTAAAGAGCATGTTGTTGCTATTAACCGCGTTGCTAAAGTAGTTAAAGGTGGACGTCGTTTCAGTTTTTCTGCAATAGTTGTAGTAGGAGATGGACACGGTGTTGTTGGTCATGGTTTAGGTAAAGCAAATGAAGTTACAGATGCAATCACTAAAGCAATCGATGACGCTAAAAAGAATCTTATAAAAGTTCCGGTTATCAATGGAACGCTACCACACGAAATGATTGGTAAATACAGTGGTGGTTTCGTATTTGTTAAGCCAGCAGCTCCGGGTACTGGAGTAATTGCAGGTGGTGCGATGCGTGCTGTATTTGAAAGTGCAGGTGTTAAGGACGTATTAGCTAAGTCTAAAGGTTCTTCTAACCCACATAACGTGGTAAAAGCTACTATTGATGCGCTTGTTAAAATGAGAGCCCCACATAAAGTTGCAATGCAACGTGGTGTTACTATGAGTAAAGTATTTAATGGTTAATTATATATAATCATGGCAAAAGTTAAAATTACTCAAGTTGTAAGTTCTATTAAGAAAACAGATAACCAAAAGAGAGTATTAGCTTCTTTAGGTTTAGGTAAAATTAATTCTACAGTAGAGCAAGAACTTACACCTTCAATTAAAGGAATGCTAAATAAAGTTAATCATTTAGTAGTTGTTAGCGAGTAAGAATTATGAAATTACATACATTAAGACCTGCAAAAGGTTCTGTAAAAACATCAAAACGTATAGGTAGAGGTACTGGTTCTGGTAGAGGCGGTACTTCAACTAAAGGTCATAAAGGAGCTAAATCAAGATCTGGTTATTCTTCTAAAATTGGTTTTGAAGGTGGTCAAATGCCGTTACAACGTCGTTTGCCGAAGTTTGGGTTTAAACCACTTAACAAAATTGAATTCAAGCCTATCAATCTTGACGAATTAGTTGAATTAATTGAAAAAACAGGAGCTTCAGTTATTGATGCAGCTTTAATGAACCAAAATGGTTTAATCGGTAAAAACGATAAAGTTAAAATCTTGGCTAGAGGTGAAGTAAAATCAATTAAAGCTGAAATTATTGCACATGCATTTTCTGCGACTGCTTCTGAAGCTATCACAAATGCTGGTGGTAAAGTAACTCTTATAGGCTAATTAAGATAATGAAACGCTTCATTACTACTTTTAAGAATATATTCTCAATAGAAGAGCTTCGCACAAGAATCTTCACAACTATTATGTTCCTAGTTATGTTCAGACTAGGTTCTTTTGTTGTTTTACCAGGAGTTGATCCTAGTAAAATTACTGAAGGAGCGAATACTTCTGGTATATTAGGTGTAATTAATACATTTTCCGGTGGCGCGTTTAACAACGTTTCTGTATTCGGATTAGGTATTATGCCTTATATTTCTGCTTCTATTGTTCTTCAGTTATTAACTTTCGCTGTTCCATATTTTCAACGTTTACAAAAAGACGGTGAATCCGGAAGAAAGAAAATTAATCAGTATACGCGTGTTTTAACAATTTTCATCACAATAGCACAGTCTGTAGGTTACCTTGCAGCTACGCTGGATGAAGGAATGATTTATGAAGGAATGAATACGCCTTTCATGAATATTGTTAGAATCATTACACTGATTTCCGGAACAATGTTCTGTATGTGGATCGGAGAGCGTATTACTGAAAAAGGTATTGGTAATGGTATTTCGATGTTAATTATGATTGGTATCGTTTCAAGATTACCTTTTGCTTTAATGGCTGAAGTAGGTTCTAAAAACTTAGAAGGAGCGTTACCATTGTTAATTGAATTTGCAGCGTTGTTTGGTATTATCATGTTAGTTGTATTAGTTCAGCAAGCTACAAGAAGAATTCCGATTCAATATACAAAGCAGATTGCTGGAGGTAAACAAGTAATTGGCCAACGTCAATATTTGCCTTTGAAACTAATTGCTGCGGGTGTTATGCCAATTATCTTTGCTCAATCGGTAATGTTCTTACCAGCAATTATCGGATCTTCATTTGCTGAGACAAGTGACTTTGCAAATTCTATTGCTGCAACATTTAACAACCCTACTTCTTGGCAATATAATCTTGCGTTTGCTACAATGATTATTCTTTTCACTTATTTCTACACAGCAATTACTGTTAACCCAAACTCAATCGCTGAAGACTTAAGAAGAAATGGTGGTTTTATTCCTAGTGTTAAGCCAGGTTTGGCTACCTCTGAATATATTGATGATGTATTAACTAAAATTACATTACCAGGATCTATATTCCTTGCTGTTTTGGCTATTCTGCCTGCATTTGCAAGCTTAGCCGGAATTGAAAAAGAATTTGCATATTTCTACGGAGGTACTTCTTTATTAATCATGATCGGTGTGGTTCTTGACACCCTTCAGCAAATCGAAAGCTTCTTATTAATGAAGCATTACGATGGCATGATGCAAACTGGTCGTGTTAAAGGAAGATTAGATACTGCTGCAGTTTAATTCAAAATGGCAGTAATTCATTACAAGTCTAATGAAGAGCTAGAAATTATCCGTGAAAGCGGAAAAATACTGGGCAAAGCACATGCAGAAATTGCAAAAATCATTAAGCCCGGAGTTAAAACAAGTGAATTAGATAAAATTGCTTATCAATTCATAGCTGATAATGGAGGTACACCTTCATTTAAAGGTTATAATGGCTTTCCTTATACACTTTGCATATCTGTGAATGAAGTCGTTGTTCATGGTTTTCCGAGTGCATATGAATTAAAAGATGGTGATATTATCTCTGTCGATTGTGGTGTAAAGTATAAAGGATTTCACAGTGATTCTGCCTATACATACCCAGTTGGAAATGTAAAAGGAGAAGTTTTAAAATTACTTCAAATTACAAAAGAGAGTTTATATAAAGGTATTGAACAAGCTGTTGTAGGTAACCGAATGGGTGACATAGGTTTTTCAATACAAACGTTCGTTGAGAAAGAAGGATATTCAGTAGTTAGAGAATTGGTTGGTCATGGTTTAGGTAAAAGCCTTCATGAAAAACCTGAAGTACCTAATTACGGGAACAGAGGTAAAGGGCTGAAACTGGAGGAAAATCTGGTTATTGCTATTGAGCCGATGATTAATCTGGGTAAGAAGAATGTTGTTCAGGAAAATGATGGATGGACAATTCGCACTTCAGATAAGATGCCTTCGGCACATTTCGAACATACGGTAGCAGTAAAAAAGGGAAAACCGGAAATTTTGACTACCTTTGAATTTATTGAACAAATAATTAATATTTAATTCATCGCATGTCAAAACAGTCATCAATTGAGCAGGATGGTAAAATATTAGAAGCATTATCAAATGCAATGTTTCGTGTTGAATTGAGTAACGGGCATCAGGTAATAGCCCATATTTCAGGTAAAATGCGGATGAATTACATAAAGATACTGCCAGGAGACAAAGTAAGAATGGAAATGTCTCCATACGATTTGACCAAAGGGAGAATTGTATTTCGATATAAATAGTAATTAAACATATAAATCAATAAGACGATGAAAGTAAAAACATCGATCAAAAAAAGAAGTGTAGATTGCAAAGTTGTCAGAAGACACGGCAAACTTCTAGTAATCAATAAGAAGAACCCTAGGTTCAAACAAAGACAAGGTTAATATAAGAGAATAATACTATGGCAAGGATTTCTGGTGTTGATATTCCCGATAACAAAAGAGGTGAAGTTGCATTAACTTACATCTACGGTATTGGTCGTAATTCAGCTCAAAGTATTTTGACGAAAGCTGGTGTAAACTGGGACAAAAAAGTGAGTGAATGGAATGATGAAGAAGCGAATGCAATTCGTGCAATCATTGGTTCTGAACATAAAACTGAAGGTGCTCTTAAGTCTGAAATACAATTAAGTATTAAGCGTTTGATGGATATCGGCTGTTACAGAGGTCTTCGTCACAGAAAAGGCTTACCTGTACGTGGTCAGCGTACAAAAAACAACTGTCGTACTCGTAAGGGTAAACGTAAAACAGTTGCAAATAAAAAGAAGGCAACTAAGTAGTAATTACTGAAACTGAAATTTAATTCAGAATATGGCTCAACAATCAACTGCCGCGAAAAGAAAAGATAAAGCTAAAAAAAGAATCGTAGTTATCGAACCTACAGGTCAGGTTCATATCAGAGCTTCTTTTAACAACATTATCATTTCTGTTACCAATAGTACAGGTCAAGTAATATCTTGGGCTTCTGCTGGTAAAATGGGATTCCGCGGATCTAAAAAGAATACTCCTTACGCTGCTCAGGTTGCAGCGCAGAACTGTGCTCAGGTTGCCTTTGAAGGTGGCATGAGAAAGTGTGAAGTTTTTGTAAAAGGACCAGGCTCAGGTAGAGAGTCTGCTATTCGCACTATTCAAAATGCAGGTATCGAAGTGTTAACGATTAAAGACGTTACACCAATGCCTCATAACGGATGCAGACCTCCTAAAAAGAGAAGAGTCTAATTATTTTAATTGAACATTAATAATTAATAAGAAATGGCACGTTATACTGGCCCTAGAACTAGAATTTCGAGAAGATTCGGTGAGCCTGTAATGGGAGATAGCAAAGCACTTCAAAAGAAGAACTATGCGCCCGGAATGCACGGTAGAAATAAAAAAAGAAAGCAATCTGAATATTCTATTCAGTTGAAAGAAAAGCAAAAGGCTAAATACACATATGGTGTATTAGAAAGACAATTTGCTAAAACTTTCGACACAGCAGCAAGAAAGCAAGGTATCACTGGTGAAAACCTTTTGAAAATGCTTGAAGCTCGTTTAGATAACACAGTTTACCGTTTAGGTATTGCTACATCCAGAAGAGCTGCTCGGCAATTAGTAATTCACAAACATATTGTTGTAAACGGTGATGTAGTTAACATCCCTTCATATCAACTGAAACCTGGCGATCAGTTAGGCGTTCGTGAGAAATCAAAATCAATCGAAGCAATAACAGACAGCCTTTCTACACAATCTGCTAAGAAATTTACTTGGTTAGAGTGGGATAATGCAAGCATGTTAGGTAAATTTGTAACTTACCCTCAACGTGATGAAATTCCTGAAAACATCCAGGAACAACTGATTGTCGAGTTGTACTCTAAATAATAAATAAACATAATCTAACTATATATTTATGTCTATTCTTTCTTTTCAAATGCCAGAAAAAGTGGTTATGGAAAAAGCAGACGACTTTCATGGTCTGTTCGAATTCAAACCTCTTGAAAAAGGATATGGTGTAACTATCGGTAATGCTTTAAGAAGAATCTTATTATCTTCTCTTGAAGGTTATGCGATTACTGGAATTAAAGTTCCTGGTGTGTTGCACGAGTTCTCTACAATTCCTGGCGTAAGGGAAGATGTAACTGAGATTATCTTGAACCTTAAGCAAGTTCGTTTCAAAAAGATTTCTGACGTAAACGAAAGTAAAATCGTTGTTAGTATTAAGAAACAAGCTTCTTTCAAGGCTGGAGATATCGCTAAGTTTACTTCTGCTTATCAAATCTTAAACCCTGAATTATTAATCTGCAATGTAGATGCTAATTCTAACTTTGACATTGAGCTAACTCTTGAAAAAGGCCGTGGTTACTTACCTGCAGAAGAGAATAAACCAGCGGAGCAAATCTTTGGTTATATTCCAATCGATGCAATTTTTACACCAATCAAAAACGTAAAATACAGCGTTGAGAATACAAGGGTAGAACAAAGAACGGATTACGAAAAACTAATTCTTGAAATATTAACTGACGGATCTATCCATCCGGAAGATGCATTGAAAGGTGCTGCTAATATTTTAATAAAACACTTCATGTTATTCTCAGATCAAACAATGACGTTTGAAGCTGTGAAAGCGGAAGAAGAAGAGACAGTTGATGAAGAATTCTTACACATGAGAAAACTTTTGAAAACTTCTCTGGCTGATCTGGACTTGTCTGTACGTGCTTACAACTGTTTAAAGGCTGCTGATATCAAAACATTAGGAGAGCTTGCTACTCTTGATATTTCTGATATGATGAAGTTCCGCAACTTTGGTAAGAAGTCTCTTAACGAGTTAGAGCAGTTAATTATAGATAAAAACTTATCCTTTGGAATGGATACGGCTAAGTACAAACTTGACGAGGATTAATCGCAATGAGACACGGTAAAAAAGACAATCACCTAGGTAGAACAGTAACTCACAGAAGAGCTTTATTATCAAACATGGCTTCTTCTCTGATTCTTCATAAAAGAATTTCTACTACAGTTCCTAAGGCTAAGGAATTAAGAAAATATGTTGAGCCATTGATTACAAAAGCGAAAGCAGATTCTACACACAGTAGAAGAACGGTTTTCTCTTATCTTCAAAATAAGGATTCTGTTAAAGAACTATTTGACAATGTTGTTGAGAAAATTGCAGCAAGACCAGGTGGTTACACAAGAATCTTAAAAACAGGTGCTCGTATCGGTGATAACGCTGATATGTGTATCATTGAATTGGTTGATTACAACGAAACTTATGTAAAAGAATCTGAAGTTAAAGTTGCGAAAAGAACACGTCGTTCTACTGCTGCTAAGAAAGATGATTCTGCTTCAACAGATTCTGAAACTCAGGCATAATGCTAAACAAGCAAAAATGTTTAACAATATCTTAAATAAAAAAGGATTCGACTTTTGTTGAATCCTTTTTTATTTTGTTTAAATTCAAACATTCATATTCATAATGAAACTCCACGAACAAAAGGAAGCTTATTTAATGCTTGAAGACGGCACCTGGTACAAAGGTATTGCAGTTGGTAAGATCGGTACTACTTCAGGTGAAATTTGTTTTAATACGGGGATGACAGGTTATCAGGAAATCTATACAGACCCTTCCTATTATGGCCAGATCATTGTTAACACTACAAGCCACATTGGTAATTACGGAGTAAAAGAAGACGAGCAGGAATCAAGTGGAGTTAAATTCAGCGGGTTGGTTTGCAGAAATTTCTCTGAAATGTTTTCCCGTAAAGATGGAGACGGCTCTCTTCAGGAATATTTCGAAAAAAATAATATTGTCGGGATCAGTGATGTTGATACTCGTGAATTAGTTCGTCATATACGTTCTAAAGGTACATTGAATGCAGTAATTTCTTCTGAAATATTAGACGTAGAAAAACTTCGTGAAGAAGTGAAAAACGTACCTTCTATGAAAGGCCTTGAACTTTCAAGCAAGGTATCTACAAAAGAAAGTTATTTCTTAGGAAATCCGGATGCAAAATACAAAGTAGCTGTATTGGATTTAGGTGTTAAAACAAACATTTTAAAAAATCTTACTGAAAGAGATTGCTATTTAAAAGTATTTCCTGCTAAAACTACATATGCGGAAATGCAGCAATGGACACCTAACGGATATTTCATTTCAAATGGCCCGGGCGACCCTGCCGTGACAAGCTATGCCATTGATACAGTAAAAAACATTTTAGCTGAAAACAAACCGATGTTCGGTATTTGTTTAGGGCATCAGATTTTAGCTGAAGCCAATGGTATTCCAACATACAAAATGCCAAACGGTCATAGAGGTTTGAATCACCCGGTTAAAAACCTGATTACAGGTTTATCCGAAGTTACTTCTCAGAACCATGGTTTCGCAGTAGATGCAAATGCTGTTCCTAAAGACAGCAATGTTGAGATTACACACATTAATTTGAATGATAACACGGTTGAAGGTATTCGTCTGAAAGATAAGAATGCATTCTCTGTACAATATCACCCGGAATCTTCACCGGGGCCACATGATTCCAGATACTTATTCGATCAATTTGTATCTAACTTAAATTAGTATATTAAATAAATTTAAATAAAACGAAAATGAGCTTAATAGAAGAAATCGTTGCCCGTCAAATTTTTGACTCAAGAGGAAATCCTACTATCGAAGTAGATGTTATTACAGAAAATGGTTTAATCGGCAGAGCAGCGGTTCCATCTGGTGCATCAACTGGTAAACATGAAGCAGTTGAGTTGAGAGATAATGACAAATCAATCTACATGGGCAAAAGCGTTTTAAAAGCTGTTGCAAACGTAAATGATATCATTGCTCCTGAATTGATCGGTTCTCATGTATTTGAGCAAAATCTGATTGATCGTTTAATGATTGATTTAGATGGTACTGCTAACAAAGGTAAATTAGGTGCTAACGCAATCTTAGGTGTTTCTCTAGCATTAGCTAAAGCTGCAGCTCAGGAAGCTGGCTTACCATTATATAGATATGTAGGTGGTGTTAGTGCTAACACATTGCCTGTACCGATGATGAACATCATCAACGGTGGTTCTCATGCAGATAACTCAATCGATTTCCAGGAGTTTATGATTATGCCTACTGGTGCAAAATCATTCACTGAGGCTATGCGCATGGGTTCTGAAGTATTTCATAATCTTGCAAAAGTATTGAAATCAAAAGGCATGTCTACAAACGTAGGTGATGAAGGTGGTTTCGCTCCGAATATTTCTTCAAATGAAGAAGCATTAAAAACAGTTATTCAGGCAATCGAAGCTGCAGGCTACAGACCAGGTGAAGATGTTATGATTGCATTCGATGCTGCATCATCTGAATTTTATGATTCAGAAACTAAATTATACCACTTCAAAAAATCAACTGGTGATAAATTAACATCTTCTCAGATGGCATCTTACTGGGCTGATTTAGTTAAGCGTTATCCAATCGTATCGATCGAAGATGGTATGGATGAAGATGACTGGTCTGGATGGGCTGAATTGACTAAACTGGTTGGAGACAAAGTACAGTTAGTAGGTGATGATTTGTTTGTAACAAACGTAAGCCGTTTACAGCAAGGTATTGATCAGGGAATTGCTAACTCAATCCTTGTTAAAGTAAACCAAATCGGTTCATTAACTGAAACAATTTCTGCTGTTAACTTAGCAAAAAGAAATTCCTATACTTCAGTTATGTCTCACCGTTCAGGTGAAACAGAAGACAATACAATTGCTGACTTAGCTGTTGCATTGAACTGTGGTCAAATCAAAACAGGATCTTGCTCCCGTTCTGATCGTATGGCTAAATACAATCAATTGTTACGTATTGAAGAAGAGTTGGGTGAAGCTGCATACTTCCCTGGCAAGAACATGCGTAAGTAATATAACTAACGGTCCTGCTACTAGCGGGACCGTTTTTTTTTGTAAATTGCGCCATGAAAATATTCGAATGGACAAAAACGCTGCCTCCTTTCTTTAGGAATTTTTTCTTCCTGTTCTCCGTCGTATTTATCATCTGGATGATTTTTTTTGATTCAAATGATTTAATAAGCCAGTATAAAATGAATAGCCAACTCAACGATCTTGAAAATGAGCGTGAGTACTATGAACAAAAAATTATAGAAGTAAAAGCTGAAGAAGAAGCTTTGATGAAAGATAAAGTGAAGCTTGAAAAATTTGCCCGCGAGCATTACTTAATGAAAAAACCAACAGAAGATATTTACATTCTGGTTGAAGAAGAATAAAATCAATCCGCTAAATCATCAAACATATTTGCCTGTCCGTTCAGGCGATGATAAAAAATATTCATGAATAAATATACTCGATACGTTATAATACTCTGGACGCTTTTTATCGGCGGCTTATATACGCTCTTTTTATGGTCAGTATTAATACGTTTTAATTATCTCGGGGCATTTGGTGATATGCCTGACTTAGTAAAACTGGAAAACCCGAAGAATGAATTAGCGTCAGAAGTGTATTCTTCGGACGGTGTTTTATTAGGAAAGTATTTTAGAGAAAACAGAAGCCCGGTTGAATACCGCGAGATTTCTCCTAACGTAGTGAATGCATTGATTACTACAGAAGACATTCGTTTCAGAGATCATTCAGGAATAGACCTGAAAGGAGTGTTTGCTATTTTTTATTATATGGCAAAAGGAGATCAGCGTGGATCAAGTACGCTTACACAGCAGCTTGCTAAAAATCTGTTCAAGACACGCGGTATTAAAGAGAAAGGTTTGCTGGGTTATATTCCCGGCTTCAATATTTTTATTGCTAAAATAAAAGAGTGGGAGCTGGCGATTACATTAGAAAGAATGTACACAAAAAATGAAATCATTGCGCTGTATTTAAATACGGTTGATTTTGGCAGTAATTCTTTTGGCATAAAAGTAGCAGCGAAAACATTTTTTCAAACAAGCCAGGATAGTTTAACCATTCCGCAGGCTGCTATGCTTATAGGTTTGCTGAAAGCACCAACACTTTACAGTCCCATTTTAAATCCGAAGAATTGTTTTAACAGAAGAAATACAGTTTTGGAGTTGATGTTTGATAACAAGATGATCACACAACTTCAATTCAATACATTAAAAATGCAGCCGATAAAACTGAACTATGAAGTAGAGAATCATAATGATGGTTCTGCAACCTATTTCAGAACGATGGTGAGTAAATATCTGCAGGAATGGTGCAAAGAGAATGGTAAAGATTTATATGGCGATGGTTTGAAGATTTATACAACCATTGATTCTCGTATGCAGGCACATGCCGAAGCTTCTGTGGCAGAACACATGAAGACCTTGCAGCGCAGATTTAACAAGCATTGGGAAGGAGAAAATCCGTGGCGCTATCAGAACAAAATGGAGATCCCGAATTTTATTGAAGATGCAGCGAAAAAAACAGATCGTTATAAAGCCTTGGTTGATAAATATGGTAAAGATGATGACTCCATTGAGATCGTTATGAAAACACCTTTTAAGATGACCATATTTAGCTGGAACGGTGATATTGATACTGTAATGAGTCCATACGATTCAATCCGTTATTATAAGCACATTCTGCATACAGGTTTCATGGCCATGGATCCATATACGGGTTATATTAAGACCTGGGTGGGAGGTATCAACTACAAGTATTTCAAATACGATCACGTACAGCAGAGTAAGCGCCAGCCTGGATCATCCTTCAAACCATTTGTGTATGCAACGGCCATCTCAAAAGGAATCTCGCCATGTACGCTTGTGCCGGATCTGCCGATTACGTTTGAATACGAAGAAGATGGGAAGCATATTGTATGGACACCGCGTAATGCTGATTGGGTATACTCCGGTGATTCCTTAAACCTGCGCCAGGGAATGGCACGTTCCATTAATACCATAGCCGCACGTGTTACGAAAATGGTAGGTGTGGAGTCTGTAATTAATATGGCACACAATCTGGGTATTGAAAGCCCGTTGCGGCCAGTACCTTCGGTATGTCTGGGCTCAAGTGATGTAAATGTATTTGAGATGGTAGGCGCCTATAGTACGTTTTTAAATAAAGGTGTGTGGACAGAACCAACATTTATTGAACGCATAGAAGACAATAGTGGTAATATTATATATGAAGCCGTTCCCAAACGCAAAGACGCATTAACAGAAGAAGTAGCTGCTGTTATGGTACACATGTTAAAAGGTGGTACAGAAGAAGGTGGCGGCACATCGCAAGCTTTATTTCAATATGATATCTTTAAAGGAAATGAAATGGGTGGTAAAACCGGAACATCATCTAATTATTCCGATGGTTGGTTTATGGGTGTATCAACACGTCTTGTAGGTGGTGTATGGGTTGGTGGTGAAGACCGCAGCATTCATTTCCGTACTTCAGCAACAGGTGAAGGTTCTAAAACAGCATTGCCAATCTTTGGCTTGTTTATGGAAAAAGTATATGCTGATACTACTTTAGATATTAAGATGGGACGCTTTAAAATGCCTTCCAGAATGCATATCAATATTAACTGTCCGCGCCGTGCACCGCGCGTAGTTGTTGATAGTCTAGCGATCATGGAAGAAGAAGATCAACTTCCTGAAGAAGAAATTGAAGAGTAATTATTACAAAGCTTGTTACACTTGTAAGCAGTTTTCTTAAAATATACTACCTGATACGTATTACTTGCCAATGACTTTCCCGGAATTAGGTTTAAACGACTATTTGCTTCAATCATTAAATGAAAACAATATTTCAGTACCTACTGAAATACAGGAAAAGGCGATTCCATTTATACTTAATACAACAAAAAATTTAGTTGCTGTAGCACAAACCGGTACGGGTAAAACGGCCGCATTTGGTTTGCCGGTTTTGCAACAGATAGATCCGAAGCTGCAACAGACTCAGGCTTTGATACTCGTACCCACAAGAGAATTAGGCCAGCAAGTTGCCAAAGATATTTTTGTTTTTTCCAGATACATTGTGCGTATTCATACAGAAGCAGTATATGGCGGAAAAAAAATTGAAGAGCAGATTAAGAAACTGGAAGTACCACGTCATATACTGGTTGCTACACCAGGAAGGTTATTGGATCTGCTTGCGCGAAAAGTTGTAGATCTTAGCTATCTGAAATTTTTACTATTAGACGAAGCTGATGAAATGCTGAATATGGGTTTTGAACCGGATATTGATCGTATTGTACGTGCATGCAAACCCGATGTGCGTAAGCTTTTGTTCACTTCTACATTACCATTTTCAATCAAACAGATTGTGAAACAGTATATGGGTAATGATGTGGAAGAAATCCGGATCAAACCACAGGAATATGTAAACAGAAACATCGAACATCAATACATCGCTTATCAATACGGCTATAAGCTCGAATATCTGAAAGCTTTTTTATTGAAACATGCAACAGAACGGGGCATCATCTTTTGTCGAACACAGGCCGCTGCTAAATTACTCGGACAGCAATTGAAAGGTTTTACTGTTATGGCAGATTCTATTTACGGAGATCTGAACCAGTATGAACGGAACAAAATAATGAATGCTTTTAAAGACAAACGTATTCAGATTTTAATAGCTACTGATATTGCGGCGCGCGGTATTGACGTTCAGGATCTGAATTATGTTGTTCATTACCATTTACCTGATAACGAAGCGCAGTATGTGAACCGCAGCGGACGTACAGCACGTGCCGGGAAAACAGGCAAATCGATCTGTATGCTGCAGGAAGACGAATTGTATTACAAAGATGATTTTGAAGATGCACTCCGCATTACGTTTAGCCCGGTAAAGCTGGATGTTATCATTGATAAAAGTACATCACGCCCGGTTACATTAACCATTAATGTTGGCACCCGTCACGAACAGAATGCCGATACGCTGAAAGAATTTTTAACAATGCAATCCGGTGTGAAGGAAGAAGCAATCAATCATGTACTTGTTTACAGAGCTTATACAACATTTGAGATAGATTCCAGATACGAGAGCCAGTTGATCAATAATATTCATCATACGAAGCATTTTCATCAGAAGATAGTAATAAGTTGAAAGTGTAAAGTGTAAACATCAAAATGAGCCGATGGTTATGATTAAGAAAGGACTACACTTTACACTCTAAACTATACACTCTTTTCTCCTACATCCACCACCAGCACTTCACTCACATTCGTTGTATAATTCGGCGACATGTTTTCGCAGCGGAGTTTCCAGGTATTGTTGTCGGAACCTTGTATGGCCTTACGAATTATGTTCTTTCCTAACTTATGATTCAGTGTATCTATTGTATTGTTAAGTAATATTTGTTTTGAATCCGGTTTGGGTTCGAATAAATTCAGTTGTACTTTTTCTTCGGGAATAATTTCTGTAACAGTGATGCCGCATTTTTTATAATAGACACCTTCTTCAAATAATTGTACCAATCCTTTTGACGCATATTGAATCAAGGTAGCGGTATCGTTTGTTGCCTGTGGTAACCTGATATAGATGCCAAAGTATTTATCACCTTCCTGTTTAGTAAAACGGCTTTTCGACAACGACACATACATACCGCCAGCCGCGCATTTTTGTCTGCGCAATTTTTCTGCACAGCTTGCTGCATGCGTTGCTATTGCTTCCTGAATAGGGTTAAATGTATTTTGCAAATTACCGAAGGAACGTGAAGTGCAGATGGATTTTTTCTCAGTTAATTCATCTTCCATGTCAATGCATGGAATACCTTTCAGTTCTCTATACGTGCGTAGCCCGATGACTGAAAAATGCTGGCGCACCCATTCTTCCCGCTGATTCAAAAACTGCTCAATGGTATCAATAAAGTTTGCCTGCAGACGTTTTGCATTGCGCCAGCCAATACCCCACACATCTGCCAATGCACATTCGTTTAAATTCTTTTCAATGTTATCCGGATAAATAATATGCACGCCACCTGTCTTTTTTGAAAGTCTGTTCGCCAGTTTTGCTAAGGTCTTGGTTGGCGCAATACCTACGCCGACAGGGATTCCTGTGTATTGTTTTACGGTATTGCGAATGGTATGTCCGAGTGTTTCCAGATCCGTGTGTGATTCATTCAGATGCAAAAAAGCTTCATCAATGGAATACACTTCTATGTCCGGAACAATGGATGCAAGCGTTTTCATTACACGATCAGAGAGATCTCCGTACAAAGCATAATTGGATGAAAATACAGCAACCTGTTTTTCTTTTATAAGCCCCCTGATTTTGAAAAGCGGTTCGCCCATTTTAATACCGATTGCTTTTGCTTCGTCTGAACGCGAGATTACACAACCGTCGTTGTTGCTTAACACAATAACCGGCTTTCTGCGCAGATCCGCACGGAACACACGTTCGCAGGAAACGTAAAAGGAGTTGCAGTCGATGAGAGCGTACAATGCAGTGTAAATTTAGAGTGTAACGTGTGAAGAGTGTAGAGTTGAAAGTGTAAAGTGTAGTTGTTTCTCAATCACTATCAGCAACTCTATGTTGATGTTTACACTTTTGCACTCTAAACTTTACACTTAATTATGGTTTATGAATCACATACGTTACCACTCCCCATACTTCAAAGTCCATGGTATCGGTAATTTCGATCGGTTTGAATTTTTCGTTTTCGGGAATGAGATAGAGTTTATTATTGTATTTGCTGATGCGTTTCACCGTGAATTCTCCATCAATAATAGCAATCACGATCTGGTTATTTCTGGGTTCTATGGAACGGTCTACTACCAGCAAATCTCCGTCGTGGATAGAGGCATTGATCATGGAGTTACCTTTCACGCGTACATAAAAGGTAGCGGTGGGGTGTTGGATCAGGTATTCGTAAATATCAATCCGGGTGTCCATATAGTCGCCCGCCGGACTTGGGAAGCCGGCTGCAACAGCACCTCCCACCAGTGGGAGCGGCGGATGAAGTGCTTGTGATAAGCTGTGAAAGATCTGCATAATGTCCTTATTCTAATTTTATTAGTAATTTACTAAATATATTGGAATAAATCACGGCTTATAATTTGATTGTTTTTAAATTATTGGTTGTCAGGAGATTTTTTAACCAAAAGTTTAATTTCGGAAGATTTAACGCTTTAGCGTTTGTTGATGTAAAGTATAGACAGGAATAATAATAAAAACGGATTTGATTTGTAGTTATTGGGTCTTTTTTACGAACTTTGTAGCATCAATATGAGGCTTTTCGTACAACCGCAGGCTATTTTTAGCATATTTTAACGTTAATTCTAAAACCACCACACGGAATATAGGCGGAATATACCCGGAATACACACGGAACATAGGCGGAATATATAGGGAGGAAACTAGTTTTTGCTATGAGAGCACATACGAGTTTCCTCAATTCCAGAATGATCAGAAAAATATATTTGAATTGCTACAACTAAAAAATGATTGTCTTATTCCCGCTCACATATACTTTCTGATCCAGCACCAGTTGCAGGGCCTTTGCCAGTACCAGTTTTTCAACGTCTTTGCCGGCAGCGGCCATTTCCATCGGACTTAAGGAATGATCTACGGGAATCACTTCCTGGTGAATGATTGGCCCTTCATCTAAATCCTGGTTTACAAAATGTGCGGTTGCACCAATAATTTTTACGCCACGTTCGTATGCTTGTCTGTATGGATTGGCACCTTTAAACGCTGGTAAAAAACTGTGATGAATATTGATCATCCGCGACGGATAATGCGAGGTAAAATCTTCGCTTAAAATACGCATGAACTTTGCCAGTACAATGTAGTCGGGATTGTATTGCTTTAGGCAGTCAAGCAATTCTGCTTCGTGTGTCTCGCGACTTTTGCCTTCATGCGAAATGAAATGATACGGTATATTAAATTTTTCTGTGTATGCTTTTAAATGCTCATGATTGCCGACTACCGCAACCAGATTTACTTTCAGATTTCCGAAATAATATTTACTGATCAGTTCGGTTAAACAATGCTCTTCTTTGGTAACCATGATCACCATTTTCTTTAGCGAGCCTGTACTGATGGATAAGGTATGATTGGCAGGAAGTACAGCTTCCAGCGCAGTCTTTACTATTCCTTTTTCAACTTCACCTTCCACAACCGTGCGCATGTAAAACCGATTGCGTTCGTGTTCCACAAATTCTCTGTTCTGCACAATATTCAGATCCAAATCAGCTAATACACCTGTAATTTTATGTATCAGACCTTTCTGATCTTCGCAATCAATGATGATAATCATAAATAAAAACGTTTCAATTTCAGTTTGCAAAACTAGTACTATTTTGGCATATATCGGCTTGGATCGTTGGACGCAACGTGATTTTATGGGCTGAATACTTCAATCTATTTATTCAGGTATTTGCTGAATAGGGTAGAAAACAGTTCAGGCCGCGATGCTGCGCCAATACTGATTTGGTGTGGTACAGATTTGAAATTCAGTAAATTACACATGTTTTGCTTATGTTTGATAGTATTTTCAGGTTTTACTGTTACCAGATGTAAAAAGCTTATTGTTTCATTTGTAGCTAAGTAATTTCTTCTCAAGTAATTGAACGGAACTATTTCATGTAAAAAAAGGGTTAATAATTTGTATAAAATGAATTTTGAATTACATTTGCTGGCTGAATATATAGGTTAAATGCAAAAGTCTGATAACATAGTGTTTCTTTCAATCCCTGAGCTTTTGGGGACTGTAGGCTTATTTTGTGCACTTGCCTACCCGAGGCCCTAGGCCGATTCATCCACAGGTTTCTTACGCGGAAGCCTTTCTCCCGAAAATACTGTCCAAAAATCCGGCAGTTCCACAAACATTTCACAGTTTCATAACAGTAATTAATCCATCTTTGATAGTGGTTTAACCGTGAAGAACGACCCTCTATCAACGTTTACATTTGAGATGAAAAACACAAGCGTGTCCGATATTAAAGTAGTAGTTGCAGGTCCTGAACACAAACATTTAGCAGAAGCTATTGTTGAAGAAATGGCAGAAAGCGCCAAGGCGCGTGGTACGGGTATTGCAAAGCGTAGCCCGGATTATATCCGTCAGAAGATGGATGAAGGAAAGGCTATTATTGCAGTAACCAAAGCAGGACAATTCGCAGGTTTCTGCTATATTGAATCCTGGAGCCATGGCAAGTACGTAGCCAATTCCGGGTTGATTGTTGCGCCTGACTTCCGTCAGTATGGTCTTGCTACAAAGATCAAAGAAAAAGCTTTTGAATTGTCGCGCAAAAAATTTCCCGATGCAAAACTATTCGGTTTAACAACAAGTGCAGCAGTAATGAAGATCAATTCAGACCTGGGATACAGACCTGCACATTATACCGAACTTACCAATGATGAAACATTCTGGAAAGGTTGTTCAAGCTGTATCAATTACGAGATCTTAAAAAGTAAAGATCGTAAAATGTGTATGTGTACGGCAATGGTATACGATCCGGCAGAAAAGAAAAGAAAGAAGTGGGACTTCATTACCGAATCAAAGCTTTGGGAAAGATGGCAGCGATTGAAAAATCATAAATTGCTGAAAGCTTTTGGCAAAGGTAGTGATAAGGTATTGATGTTTCTTGGACTGGCGTAATCAGTGTAAAGTTTAGAGTGTAAAGTGTACTGCTTCAGCTCTGATCTTAAAAACTATTTCTCAAATTTAGAATTAATAAAAAATATAACGAATAGCTTTAGGCTCCGCGGCGGCGGATGGCTTTGAGCATTAAGCTTACAAAACAATGAAAAAGAAAGTAGTATTGGCTTTTAGCGGCGGATTGGACACAACGTATTGCGCAAAGTATTTATCAGAAGATTTAGGGTATGAGTTGCATACTGCCATTGTAAATACCGGTGGTTTCTCTAAAGAAGAATTGGCTGACATTGAAAAGAAGGCGTATGAATTGGGGGTTACTTCACATACTACACTTGACATCATTGAAAAATATTATGCAGAATGTGTGAAGTACATGGTGTACGGAAATATTCTTCGTAATAATACGTATCCGCTTTCTGTAAGTGCGGAACGTGTATTTCAGGCGATGGCTATTGCCGAGCATGCGAAGAAAGTTGGTGCTACTGCTGTGGCTCACGGTTCTACCGGTGCTGGTAACGATCAGGTACGTTTTGATGTGGTGTTCATGATCATGAATCCGGGCATTGAAATTATCACGCCTATCCGTGATATGAAATTATCACGTGAAGCTGAAATTGAATATTTGAAGAAAAAAGGAGTAGTACGTGACTGGAGCAAAGCTGCATACTCTATCAACGTGGGTATCTGGGGTACAAGTGTTGGTGGTAAAGAAACATTGACGTCTGACAAGACACTTCCCGAAAGTGCATTTCCTACACAGGTTACTAAAACCGGAGAAGAAGAAATTGAACTTGAATTTGAAAAAGGACAATTGGTTGGTTTAAATGGCAAACGTATGAAATCAACGGATGCAATTGTTGCCTTAAATAAAATTGTTGCTCCATATGGCATTGGTCGTGATATTCACGTGGGTGACACAATTATTGGTATCAAAGGCCGCGTAGGTTTTGAGGCGGCAGCACCAATTGTTATTATCAAAGCGCACCATACCTTAGAAAAGCATACGCTTACAAAGTGGCAGATGTACTGGAAAGAACAACTGGCTAACTGGTATGGAAACTTTGTACACGAAGGTCAGTTCTTAGAACCGGTAATGAGGAATATTGAAACATTCTTAGAAGACACACAGGTGAATGTTACAGGTAAAGTAAAAGTATTTGCTGCACCGTATCGTTTCCATGTGATTGGTATTGACTCAGCACATGATTTGATGTCTGCTAAGTTTGGTAAATACGGTGAAGAAAATAATGCATGGTCTGGTGACGATGTAAAAGGCTTCTCTAAAATATTCGGTAATCAGACAATGATTTACCATAGAGTGAACGAAGACGTAAAGTAGTGTATAGTTTAAAGTGTAAAGTGTAAACATCAAATCTGAAACGACTACACTTTACACTCTTCACTTTACACTTATGTGCAATCTGTTTGAAAAGTAAATGGATTATTATTTAGATAATAGTTTCGAAAAGAAATGAGTACAAAAATAAAAATAGGCATCATCGGTGGTGCAGGATATACAGGCGGGGAATTATTACGTATTCTGGTGAATCATCCGAATGCTGAGATTGTGTTTGTACACAGCAACAGTAATGCAGGCAATCCGGTTTATAAAGTACATACAGATTTAATTGGTAGCACGGATCTTGTTTTCAGCGGAGAATTAAGAAGCGATATCGATGTGTTGTTTTTATGTGTCGGTCATGGTGATGCCATAAAATTCCTGAAAGAAAATCCGGTTGATACAGATATTAAAATCATTGATTTAAGTCAGGATTTCCGTATTGAAAAAGACGGCAATGATTTTATATATGGTTTACCGGAGTTGCAACGCGAAAAAATAAAGCTGGCAAAGAATATTGCAAATCCGGGTTGCTTCGCTACGGCGATACAGCTTGGCTTGTTGCCGCTTGCAGCAGAGAAAGTATTAACGAGTGACGTGCATGTATCTGGCATAACAGGTTCGACGGGAGCCGGACAATCGTTATCACAGACATCACATTTCAGCTGGAGAAACAATAATATGTCTGTGTATAAGGCATTGAATCATCAGCATCTGAAAGAAATTCGCCAGAGTTTGAAAAACCTGCAATCGTTTTTAGAAAAAGAGATTCATTTTATTCCGTACCGCGGCGATTTTACACGTGGTATCATAGCGACCATGTATATTCCATGCAGCTGGACAATAGAAGAGGCGGTAGCAAAGTACAAAGCGTATTATGCGTCGCATCCGTTCACACACGTAGTAGATGAAAACATTGATCTGAAACAGGTGGTGAATACAAACAATTGTTTGCTGTATCTGGAAAAACACGGTGATCAGTTAATGATTGTAAGTATCATCGACAATTTATTGAAAGGTGCCTCCGGACATGCCGTACAGAATATGAATCTGATGTTCGGGTTGGAAGAGACGGCGGGGCTACGTTTAAAAGCTGCAAGCTTTTAATTAAATTCCAAAATACAAAAAACAAATTCCAAACGAATGGAAAATACAATCGCTGAAATTATTTAAGAAGATTATATTCTTAAAACTTAATACATAAAATCTATTACTCTTTTTTACTAGCTATGGAAAAGATTATGAATCTGGAAGAGCGGACTTTCCAGTTTGCAAAGAGTGTTTGTGCTCATTGCAAGAAAACTGAAAAGAAATTAGAGAATGTTGATTATATAAAACAAGTCATTCGTTCTTCAGCTTCTATAGGCGCTAATTACATTGAAGTTAATGAGTCTTTAAGTAAAAAAGATGCATTGATGCGGGCTCGGATAAGTAGAAAAGAAGCGAAAGAAACCATTTACTGGTTACGCTTGCTACATGAAACCCATAATTCTGATACCCTTCAATTAATAAATGAAGCCGAACAGATTAAGAAAATACTTAGTTCAATAATTATAAAACTGAATACTTAATTTTTAAGCATTCGAAATTTAATGGAATTAAATTTATAACAACTCCGATACACGACTCCGATTCCGTTTGGAATTTGTTTTTTGTTATTTGGAATTTAAAACGATACAAACATGAAACTCTTTGATGTATATCCTCTAATCCCAATCGAGCCTGTACGTGCACTAGGTTCACGTCTCTGGGATGCCGCAGGTGTAGAATATTTAGATCTGTATGGCGGTCATGCTGTAATTTCTATCGGACATACACATCCGTATTATGTACAGAAGATTACAGATCAATTAAATAAAATAGGCTTTTACTCTAATTCTGTTATTATTTCTCTTCAGCAGGAACTGGCAGATAAGTTAGGTGAATTAAGTGGTCATGCAGATTATCAGTTGTTCCTTTGCAATTCCGGTGCAGAGGCAAATGAGAACGCGCTAAAGCTTGCTTCTTTTCATAATGGCAAGAAAAAAGTGGTTGCATTTAAAAAAGGTTTTCATGGCAGAACTTCCTTAGCTGTTGCAGCTACAGACAATCCTTCTATTGTAGCACCGGTAAACGAAACAGATAATATTATCTTTTTACCATGGAATGATGAAGCCATGCTGGAATCTGCATTCAATGAATATGGTGCTGAAATTTCTTCTGTAATTATCGAAGGTATACAAGGTGTAGGAGGTATTCACGAAGCATCTGTTTCGATGTTGAAAAAAATCCGTACACTGTGCGACAAACACAATGCAGTTTACATTGCAGATTCTGTGCAGTGTGGTTATGGCCGCAGCGGAAAATTCTATTCACACGATTTCGCCGGTGTATCTGCAGATATTTATACGATGGCAAAAGGTATGGGCAACGGGTTCCCGATTGGTGCAATCAGCATTGCTCCGCACTTAAAACCGAAACATGGTTTGCTGGGTACAACATTCGGCGGTAACCATCTGGCATGTGCTGCAGCGATTGCTGTACTGGATGTAATCAAACAGGAAAACTTATTAGAGCATACCGATCTGTTAGGTAAATATATTATTGATGAAGCGCGCAAAATTCAAGGTGTGCGTGAAGTACGTGGTAAAGGGTTAATGATTGGTATCGAACTTGAAATCCCATGTGCTGATATCCGCAATACATTGTTGAGCGAGTATAAAATGTTTACCGGCTCTTCTTCCGATAAAAACACCATCCGCATTTTACCTGCATTGAATCTGAAAAAAACAGATGCAGATGCATTTTTAGATGCGTTGAAAGCAGTATTGGAAAAGAGTCTGAAGAATGCCTAAATGATAAATTTTAAAGAGAAGTTGTAATACGTTCTACGTTTTATGTTTTAAGATATTCAAATCGTTCATTCTTAAAACGTAAAACATAATACTTAAAACTTAAAATACGCTGCCTTAGGCTTTAAGCGTTACGCATAAAAACATGAAAAATTTCATTTCTGTAAAAGACGTTACTGACATTCCCGGACTGGTGAAAGAAGCGCTGGAGCTTAAAAAAAATCCATATGCATTTAAAAAACTTGGCGAGAATAAAACGATAGGTTTGATTTTCTTAAATCCAAGCTTACGCACACGCATCAGTACACAGAAGGCTGCAAAGAATCTGGGTATGGATACCATTGTGATGAACATGGACAAAGAAGGCTGGGCACTTGAAACGCAGGATGGTGTAATCATGAATCACAATACGGTTGAACACATCCGTGAAGCAGCGGCTGTAATGGGTCAGTATTGTGATATTACTGGTGTGCGTTCTTTCCCACGCTTAGTAGATAAGAACGAAGATTATTCTGAAGACTTCTTCAATAAGTTTATAAAGTACGCCGGTGTACCGATCGTAAGTTTGGAGAGTGCAACGTTGCACCCATTACAATCTCTTGCAGATTTAATAACGATCGAAGAAACGAAAACTAAAGTCCGTCCGAAGGTTGTATTAACTTGGGCGCCGCATATCAAAGCATTGCCGCAGGCTGTAGCCAATTCATTCTCTGAATGGATGTGTAAAGCAGATGTTGATTTTGTGATCACACATCCCGAAGGATATGATCTGGCAAAGGAATTCACAAACGGCGCGCGTATTGAATACAACCAGGATAAAGCATTGGAAGACGCAGACTATGTATATGTAAAGAACTGGTCTTCGTATGAAGATTACGGTAAAGTACATTCGATGGATAGTCACTGGATGATGACCAATGAAAAATTAAAACTGACAAATAACGCAAAAGTAATGCACTGTCTTCCGGTTCGTCGTGGTATTGAGCTGGCAGACGAAATCCTTGACGGACCGAATTCACTGGTGATACAGGAAGCAGGTAATAGAGTATGGAGTGCGCAGGCGGTTATCAAACGGATGTTAGAGAACTTGAAGTAATGATTGTGGTTTGGGGGAACTTCTTTCATTAAACGCCAAGTGTATAGTTTAGAGTGTAAAGTGTAAGTATTCCTCTATCTGAATCATCGTTCTTGATCTTTAGTATTTATTAAAATTTAAAAACCCAAGATGTGTAAAGTAGAAAGTGTAAAGTGTATTTCCTTCATTACATATAATACCTTTCTCTATTATACAAACTAAAAAATGAATATAAATAATTAATATGGGGTTATTGTGCTAAGTAACACGTACACTTTACACTCTAAACTTTACACTTAAAAACACTTTCAACTATACACTTAAATAAGATCTTCGCACCAGCTATGCAAGACTATAAACAATTAATCGTGTGGCAAAAGAGCCATACATTTGCTTTACTGTTATATAAAGAAACCAAATTCTTCCCTAAGGAAGAATTGTATGGAATTACTTCACAAATCCGAAGGTCTGCATTGTCAATTCCTGCTAATATTGCTGAAGGTTGTGGCAGATTGACTGATAAAGAAAACAGGCAATTCTTTCAGGTTTCTTTAGGTTCATACATGAAACAGAATATTATCTGTTGTTTTGTAAAGACTTGAATTTTATTAACGATAAAGTTTATACGGAGTTGAATAATATAATTAGTGAGATCAAAAGAATGTTGATCAAATTGATTAAGATAAATTTAAATCGTGTCGAGCTTAAAGCGTAACGCTTACACTTTACACTCTAAACTATACACTTATTGTGCAGAAACTATACATCATAAAAGTCGGAGGCAACATCATAGATGACGAAGCGAAACTACAAAGCTTCCTTCATGATTTTGCTTCGCTGAAAGAAAATAAGATACTGGTACATGGTGGCGGAAAAGTTGCTACAGAAATCAGTAAAGGTTTGGGTATTGAAGCGCAGATGGTGGATGGAAGAAGAATTACTGATGCCGAAACATTAAAGATCGTAACAATGGTGTATGGTGGTTTGATCAACAAGAATATTGTTGCGAAGCTGCAGGCCAACAGTTGTAATGCCATTGGTTTAACCGGTGCGGATGCAAACATTATGCTGTCTTCCAAACGTCCGCTTAAAAACGGTATTGATTATGGTTTTGTAGGTGATGTAGAAAAAGTGCATCCCCAACCATTGGTACATCTGTTATCACAAGGTATTACCCCTGTTGTAGCACCGCTTACTCATGATGGTAATGGAATCATGCTGAACACAAATGCCGATACAGTTGCTTCTGAGCTGGCTGTTGCACTATCAGGAGCATTCGCTGTGAATCTTGTATACTGTTTTGAATTGAAAGGTGTGTTGAGAGATTTTGAAGATAAAAATTCAGTGATCAGCGATATCAATCCGGCAACGTATGAAGAATTAAAATCAACAGGTGTTATCAATAAAGGAATGATTCCGAAACTGGATAATTCTTTTGCTGCCATAAACGCAGGTGTTTCATCTGTGATTATTTGCCAGGCTGAATCGTTGATAGAGTTAATTAATGAAAATAAAGCAGTGGGAACAAAGCTAGTAGCTAGTCACTAATTACTAGCTTCCAGACGATAGAAATAAATTGAAATTCAGTCATTAAAATAGAGATAAAGATTGTTAGTAAATACTTCTAGTAACTAGCAGCTAGAAACTCGAAACTAAAAATATGTTACAGACTTTACAAAAAGACGCTATTGAGTTATTGAAAACACTGATTAAAACTCAGTCTTACAGCAAAGAAGAACACAATACGGCAGAACTATTAAATACATTTTTGGTTGAGCGTGGTGTTGAAACCATTCGTGAAAAAAATAACGTATGGGCATTCAACAAATATTTTGATAAGAATAAACCAACGATTTTATTAAACTCACACCACGATACCGTAAAACCAAATCCCGGTTATACAAACGATCCGTTTGAGCCGATTGTGAAAGATGGTAAGCTTTTCGGTCTGGGAAGCAATGATGCCGGAGGTTGTTTGGTATCATTAATCGCTACCTTTCTGCACTTTTATAACGAGCAACATCTTAAATATAATTTCTGTATTGCTGCTACAGCAGAAGAAGAAATTTCAGGCTTCGACGGATTGGAATTAGTCTATCCGAAACTTGGCCCGATTGATTTTGCTATCGTAGGCGAACCAACACTGATGGATATTGCAGTTGCTGAAAAAGGCTTGATGGTTGTTGATTGTGTGGCAATCGGTAAGGCAGGACATGCAGCGCGCGAAGAAGGGGAGAATGCAATCTACATTGCATTAAAAGATATTGAATGGATACGCAATTATAAATTTGAGCGCGTGTCTCCGCATCTTGGTCCGATGAAAATGTCGGTAACCATTATTAATGCAGGGTATCAGCACAACGTTGTTCCGGAGAAATGTCATTTCACGATTGATGTACGTATTACGGAAGAATATAAAAACGAAGAAGTATTAAAAATCATCGATGATAATATTCAATCAGAAGTAAATCCGCGTTCCGTACGTTTGCGCCCGTCGTTCATCGATCCGAACCATGAGCTGGTACACGCAGCAATCAAGCATGGTGCGAAAACATATGGTTCACCTACCACATCTGATCAGGCATTGATTCCGGTACCGTCCGTAAAAATGGGACCGGGCAACTCTGCACGTTCTCACACAGCCAACGAATTTATCTGGCTGATTGAGATTGAAGAAGGGATTGAGAAATATATTAAGGTATTGTCGGAAATAGTTTTGTAAACCAGTGTAAAGTTTAGAGTGTAAAGTGTAAATTCTTTCATTATAAATACATTTGTTTTAATTACCGAATTCGGACAAGATTGAAAATTAATATTATAACTAAGTTGATTGTTTAAAGGATCAATTACACTTTTACACTCTTAACTTTACACTACTGCATTATGAAATTGTGGCAAAAAGATACGGAAGTAAATAAAGACATCGAACGTTTTACAGTTGGAAAGGATCGTGAGATGGATTTATTCCTTGCACCGTTTGATGTATTGGGTTCGATGGCGCACATCACTATGTTAGAGAGCATAGGTTTGATCGGCAAAGACGAGCTTCCGGTTTTACTGAAGGAACTTCGTACCATATATGCTGAAATAGAATCCGGCAATTTTACGATTGAAGATGGGGTGGAAGATGTGCACTCACAGGTTGAGTTGCTGCTGACACGCCGCCTGGGAGATCTTGGGAAGAAAATACACAGCGGTCGTTCCCGCAACGATCAGGTATTGGTAGACCTGAAATTATTTACCCGTCACGCCATTCGCGAAACGGTTGAAAATACAAAAGAATTATTTGATACGTTACTTTCCCAAAGCGATACATATAAGTCGGTTATCATTCCCGGTTATACCCATTTGCAGATTGCGATGCCTTCGTCTTTTGGTTTGTGGTTTGGTGCCTATGCAGAGAGTCTTGCAGATGATATGCATATGATGCTTGCCGGTTACCGCATCAGTAATAAAAACCCATTAGGGTCTGCAGCAGGTTATGGCTCTTCGTTCCCGTTGAACCGTACCATGACGACAAATCTGTTAGGCTTTGAAGAATTAAATCATAATGTAGTATACGCACAAATGGGCCGTGGCAAGACAGAAAAGAATGTGACTGCTGCGCTTGCTTCTGTTGCTGCTACACTAGGAAGGTTGTCGATGGATGTATGTTTGTACATGAATCAGAATTTTGATTTCATGACACTGCCGGATGAATTAACAACCGGTTCAAGCATTATGCCGCATAAGAAAAATCCGGATGTATTTGAATTGATCCGTGCACGTTGTAACCGTTTACAGGCTTTGCCAAACGAGATATCCATGATTATGGCAAACCTTCCTTCCGGTTACCACCGCGACATGCAATTGATCAAGGAAAATTTTATTCCTGCCTTTCAGGATATCAACGACTGTTTGCGCATTGCAAATTTTATGCTGAAACAGGTAAAAGTCAAAGAGAACATTGTTAAAGATCCGAAATACCTGTACATGTACAGCGTAGAAGTTGTAAATAATATGGTACTGGAAGGTGTGCCTTTCCGGGATGCTTATAAAAAAGTAGGTGGAATGATAGAAGATAAAACATTCACTGCTCTGGATACGATTAACCATACACACGAAGGCAGTATCGGAAACCTGATGCATAAAGAAATAAAGGCATCTATGCAGAAAACACTTGATGCATTTGAATTCAATAAAATAGATAAAGCAGTTCAGTCTTTGCTGAAGTCTATGTAATAAATTGCCTTATATTGCATTCGAATTTAAGGTACTTTTTTATTTTATAAATACCATGTTGTGTATCTTTATTGATAGCTATACAACATGGTATTTGTGAAATAATCTATGAAACTTTCAACCCGCACACTTAATTTTATTTTTTCCATAGCATTTCTGCTGCTGATATCGGCATTTATATATTCTTATTTAAATATTCAGGGATTACGATCTGCCACACGTTGGGTTGATCATACAAACAAAGTTATTCTGAGTCTTGAAAGTATTTATTCGGACGTTAAAAATGCTGAATCCGGAGTAAGAGGTTACGTGATTACAAAAGATGCATCGCATCTGGAGCAACAGGATGCATCGTTCAACGATGTGAAATATCAACTGAATTTTCTTGATTCACTTATTGCTGATAATCCCGAGCAGAAATTATATGTAGATACACTTCAGGAAATTGTTCAGAAACGTTTTTATCTGTTAAACAGTCTGATCAACCTTGCCAATAATAATGCGGACCAGGCAGAAGTATTTGCTTTGATGAAAAATGGAAAAGCTACAACAGATCATATAAGTAGCATCATTCAGAAAATGAAACGGAACGAAGAAATTCTGTTGGTGGTGCGTAATGAAAAAGTTGAAAAGTTAGATAAAACAACACCGGTTACAATTGTATTGTCGGGTATATTGGGATTTATTGTTCTTGCAGTTTCGTATTTTTTTATTTTAAAAGATCTTAAAGAACGAAAAGAAATTGTACATGAGCTTGAAAATAAAAACACGTTATTGCAGTATGCGCAGCAAGTAACCCAGATGGGTACTTTTGAATATGTAGTTGAAAAGAATAAATTATTCTGGTCAGATGAAATGTTCAATATTTTTGAATTGCCCGCTGAAAAAACACCTGACGTCGGTTTTATCGATTCTCTGATTTTGGAAGATCCGAATTTTTTGAAAGAAAGAAGAAAACGCATTTTCAATCCAAATGAAAGTTATTCGCATGAATTTAAAATACGAACACTTAAAGGAACAGAGAAAGTCCTTTTATCGAATGGCTATGTAAAAGCAGACGAAAATGAAAAGGTACTGGTTGTAAATGGAGCGATCATAGATATTACAGCGTTAAAAAAATCTGAACTAGCTGCTCTTGAACAGCAGCAATTGATGCGTATTGCAAAGGAACGTGCAGAAAATGCAAGTCAGTTTAAAACGCGCTTTCTGTCAAATATGACACACGAAATCCGTACACCAATAAATGCTATTCTCGGCTTTTCAGCAATTTTAGACAAAGAAAATATTTCTGAAAAACAACGTGAGCTTTTGAAAAACATTTCCGTTTCAGGCGAACTATTATTGAAGCTGATCGGAAATATTTTAGACATAAGTAAAATTGAGGAAGGCAAGGTTTCGATTGAGCATAAATCGTTTCATTTAAAGGAAAGTATTCGCTCTGTACTTAGTCCGTTCAAATATTCTGCTTCAGAAAAAGGTCTGAAATTTAATTTAATTATTGATGAAGATATTCCCGATTATTTACTCGGCGACTCTGCACGTATTGCTCAGGTACTGGTTAATCTTGTTGGTAATGCCTTAAAGTTTACAACACATGGTGAAATAGCTGTTCTTATACGTTTATATGAAAAACGAAATGATATTTATTATGTAGACTTCTCTGTTACAGACACAGGTATTGGTATTGAACGCGGCAAACAGCAGGATATTTTTGAAAGTTTTACTCAAGCCAATGATTCTATTTCGGTCAAATATGGTGGCTCGGGCTTAGGTCTTTCAATTGTGAAAGAGATTGTGCATTTAATGGGAGGAGAAATTAATGTTGAAAGTCCGGTGCATTATAACGAGCGTGCAAAAGGATATGGCAGCAAATTTTATTTTACACTCCCGCTTAAAATCGGGGATGATGTTGTAGATGAAATTTCAAAGCATGTTATAATTAAACCGTTTCCTGCAAAAGTGCATGTGCTGATAGCAGAAGACAATGAAATGAATCAGAAGCTTGCTGCTTACACACTTTCTTCATTAGGCTGTACATACAAAATAGTAGGAGATGGCGTTGCTGCGATAGAAGAAGCAACCGAGCAAAATTATGATATTATATTAATGGATATGCAGATGCC
>FTDL01000127.1_pt1 | contig 33360 bp, 31 predicted proteins | sample 1639951 | NCBI WGS metagenome assembly FTDL01 (sample SAMEA3914869, study PRJEB12502) | metagenome | biome: forest; material: soil | place: USA | collected 2012-03-12 | depth 0.1 m
GCTTTGTTAAAATCACTACTATGGAAAAATTTATTACACATTGGGCAGCAGAACTGTTTGGACGATTTCAAAGCGTATTTATTCTGCTTGGATTTACAGCGGTTGGTTACATAACAGGAATTGTTTTTTATAAGCTTATAGAATTTTTACTGATCCGTCTGTCAGGTCCGCATTATAAAACAATCAGCAGGAATTTCAGTTTTTCCCTTCGTCTTTTCTCTACTGTTCTGTTTCTTAATATCGGACTTGAGTTCACCAATTTTGAAGATAAGGCGGCACAGATTGTAAGTAAAATTCTTTTTATACTCATGGTATTTTCACTCACGTACATCGTGATCCGTATTATGCAATACATCCGCGATTTGCTGTATTTTAAATTTGATGTAAGCGTTGCCGGCAATCTTTATGAGCGGAAGGCACGCACACAGGTTGATTTTTTACAAAAGATAGGAACTGCCTTTGTAATCTTCATATCTGTTGCGATTGTATTAATGAGCTTTGAACGTGTGCGCGAGCTGGGTACCAGCCTGCTTGCATCTGCAGGTATTGCCAGTGTTATTATAGGGTTTGCTGCACAAAAATCATTATCAAACCTTTTCGCAGGCTTTCAGATTGCCTTTACACAACCCATGCGATACGATGATGTTGTTATTGTGCAAGGCCAGTACGGGCGCGTAGAAGAAATTACGCTGACGTATGTGGTATTAAAGATCTGGGATGAAAGACGATTAATTGTGCCTATCTCTTATTTTATTGATAATACATTTGAAAACTGGACACGTACCTCTTCTGAAATGCTGGGCACAGTAATTTTATACACCGATTTTTCCATGCCTGTTGATCCGATGCGCACGGAATTAAAACGTATTCTTGAGCATGAAGGCAAAACCATGTGGGATGGTAAAGTGAGTATTGTACAGATTACTGATCTTACCGAGCAATCCATGCAGGTGCGGATTCTGGTAAGTGCCCTGAACTCCGGTTTGCTCTTCGACTTACGCTGCCTGATAAGAGAAAAAATGATGCGTTTTATTCAGAATAATTATCCGGCGTCTCTTCCGGTAAGAAGACTACTGGCCGAACCGGTAAACGTAATGCATAATTCATGATGCTACATGCTCATAAAATTTCAAATTCCAAAAAACAAATTCCAAACTGCTGGAATAACGGACTACTACGAAGGCTTTGTTATTTGGAATTTGTTTTTTGGAATTTGTTTTTTGTTTCGCCGCGGCGAATTGGAAGTTAAGCTTTGCTAGGTTGTTTTTATCAGATAGTACACCAATAATATACTGATAAAAAATATAGCGGAAGTAAGCAGTGTAATGAATAAGGAAGAATGTGTATAGCTGCCTTTATCCAGTTCGTTATTCGTAAAACGGTACCTGAAATACGATAGTAAAATGGTGAGTACACCTACTCCCACAAGTATAATACCTACAATGGCTGAATAACCGGTATGATGTATTTCAACAGTATGTTCTTTATTCAGAATCATCGAAATCTGTTTTACAAACAGAGAGAATTTTACTACGACAAAACCAAATGCCATAATACCGATGCCTGTACGCACCCAGGCTAAAAATGTACGCTCATTTGCTAAATAATCGGTTGCGCTGCTCTTCTTCTTCTCTTGCTCTTTTTCCATAATATTTTTATTTCAAGATTTAATGTACTGAAAAAGCAGTAGCAATATCATAGAATATATCCTTTTTTTATGAGAAGCTTCCCTGTTAAATAATAATTTTCATTTTATTTAATTGTATTTATCCAACATTGCTTTTTTTTGATAAGATATAATAGACGTTACAACATATACCCGCAATAACAGAACAATCAAACATGCGCACATAGAAGGTCCATGTTTTTTTAATTTCCTGACCTCGCTCCATATGCCTTTCATAGCAGGCGTTATACATAATCCTGCCAGTTCGTGTCACGAACAGAAAAACTGTTTATCGTTTTTTCTGCCGACATACAATTCTTTTTCAAATGCCATTCATATTTATATTATGTTTATAAAAACTGTAATTATTACAGATAAAAGCTTTTTCCTTCTAGTCTGCAAACACAGATCATTTATAGAATTATTTCCTTATAGGGCATTTGAACAGATTTTGCACTTTATGAATTCAGGGAATTTTAAGCTAAATTCATAATATAGAATAATTAGGTATTGTCATTAACCTGTTGCATATATGATAAAAGGAATCAGTTTTTTACTTATTGATGATGATGAAGATGACAGGGAGTTTTTTCAGCTGGCATTAGAAGACATTGATAAAGAAATTGAATATTCAGGCATAGATAGTGGTCGCAAAGCGCTTTCAGTACTTAAGCAGCAGGAACCGTTACCGGATTATATTTTTCTGGATCTGAATATGCCAGGCATGTCCGGAAGAGAATGTCTGACTGAGCTGAAAAAAGACACTGCTTTAAAACACATTCCTGTTATTATCTTTTCTACATCCAGTGATCCGCGCGATATTGAAGAGACAAAAAAACTCGGTGCTATTGATTTTATCACCAAACCTTCCAAGATCAGTGATCTGCGCAATGCACTTACCACTTTTATAACAAAACATGTATCTCAAATAATTTAACTATATAATGAAAAACGAGTCAATTAAAATCTTCCAGAAGAAAAAACAAGCAATCCTTGAAAAGTGGATTACCTTACAATTAGAAGATAACGGTTCACGTGAAGATTTGATCAGCAACGAAGATCTGCGCAACCAATCGGAAGAATTATTATTCGCATTGATTGATAATCTTACAGATACTAATATTGAAGAACCCGAATCACGTAATTTCGAAAATGTGATTGATATCCTTTCTTCTATTTCAATATCCCGCGCCAAACAAGGTTACTCTCCGCGCGAAACCGGCAACTATGTATTCAGTCTGAAAGAAGCGTTGCTTGGTACACTGAGTGACGAAATAAAAGACCCGCAAACACTTTACAAACAAAGCATGTTTGTAAACAAACTGATTGATAGTTTCAGTATCAGTACATTCGAGACATTTATTAAAGGACGTGAAGACGTTATATTCCGCCAGACAGACGAGATCACGCAGATTTCAACACCGGTAATCCGTGTGTGGGATGGTATTCTTGCTTTACCGATTATCGGTACGCTCGATAGCTCACGTACACAGGTTGTAATGGAAAGTCTGCTGCAGGAAATTGTAGAAACAGGCAGCAGCATTGCCATTCTGGATATTTCCGGTGTACCAGCCGTAGATTCACTGGTTGCACAACACTTAATTAAAACGGTAAGTGCTACCCGTTTAATGGGTGCCGAATGTATCATCAGCGGTATCCGCCCGGAGATTGCACAAACGGTAGTGCATCTTGGTATTGATCTTTCTAATATCGTTACAAAATCAACATTAGCGAGTGCCTTGAAACTGGCCTTTACCATGTTGAACCTGGAGGTAAATAAAAAACAACGCATAAAAAATATATAGTACAAAGAGGATATGGAAAAGATACCTATTTTAAGAATGGGCCATTTTCTTTTGGTAACGATACAGGTTGACCTGTACGATCAGTTAGCAGAGAATCTGGAATCGGATCTGGTTACAATGGTCAACAAAACAAATGCAAAAGGTGTTCTGATTGACGTTTCTTCTGTTTCTATCATTGATTCCTTTATGGGGAGGATTTTAGGCAACATTGCAACAATGTCTAAAATTATGGATGCTGATACAGTTGTTGTAGGCATGCAGCCAGCTGTAGCTATTACGCTTGTAGAACTTGGTCTTCCTTTAAAGGGTGTATATACTGCTTTAAATGTTGAAAAAGGAATGGAGCTATTAAAATCTAAAATTCTTCTTATCGAAGAAGATCAGGAAGAAGAGTACGATGACGACGACGATACCGATAGTCCTGAATAAAGACAGCATGACCATTTCACGCGAAATGGATGTTGTACCTTTCAGAAGCAGGGTGAAAGAAAACGCTGTAAAGATCGGCATGAGTCTTGTTAACCAGACCAAACTCATTACCGGAGCAAGTGAGTTGGTTCGTAACATGCTTAAGTATGCAAAAGGCGGAGTGGTTAAAATTGAGGTGTTAAGCAAAGGGCGTGACACAGGCATACGACTTACTTTTGAAGATAAAGGCCCAGGAATACCGGATATAAATAAGGCCATGCAGGATGGGTTTACAACCGGAAAAAGTATGGGGTTAGGTTTACCCGGCACCCGGCGTCTGATGAATGAATTCAATATACAATCGGAAGTTGGCGTAGGTACGGTTGTAACGGTTACAAAATGGAAAAATGGATAACATACTGTTTCAAAGTTATATTATAGAGGAGCGGAGTTATGCATCGTTTATAAAAAGAGAAATACACAATCTGGTTCGTCCGCATTTCAATGAACAACGCACAGGCGAAGTGGATATCGTTGTTTCCGAAATGATTACCAATCTCATCAAGCATGCGCAGCGCGGCGAATTGCTTTACCGTATGAGCATAGAGGAAGAAGAACGTGTGTTTGAAGTAATCTGTCTGGATAACGGCCCCGGCATCAAAGATATCAGTCATTCCATGAAAGATGGCGTTTCTACGAAAAGTACCCTTGGACACGGCATCGGATCTATCATGCGCCTGAGTAATTTTTCACAGATCTACACACAACCGGATTGGGGCACCATTGTTTATTCCAGATTTTACAGTTCAATGGAACTGAATAAAATTCCTCAAAGCAATGTAGTGATACGATGTATCAATCTTGCGAAACCTGGCGAGCAGGTATCCGGTGACGGTTGTGCCATACGAAAGGTGAATAATAAGACGCTTGTTTTTTTGGGCGACGGTCTTGGGCACGGAGAACACGCAAAGGAAGCTGTAGATGCAGCAATCCATACTTTTAAAGAAACTATGTACGCAGAACCTACAGACATCATACGTGAAATGAATGCAAGCGTAAAAAAAACGCGTGGCCTCGTAGCAGCTGTAGCTATTCTTGATCACGACAGCAAGCAATGGCAGATTTCAGGAATAGGAAACATAGCGGTAAAAGTTCAGCGTGGATTAGAATACAAAAACTATTCAAGCTATAACGGCATTATTGGTATGAACATTCCGGGCCGGATCGAGAACAGCCGGTTTGAAATGGAAAAATTCCAGCAACTGATTATGTGTTCGGATGGTATTAAAACGCGCTGGGAACTGATACACTTCCCTTCCATTCTTAAATATGATCCGATGATACTGGCCGCAGCTATTTACAAAGATCACGGGCGTAGAACAGACGACATGTCTATTTTAATTGTAAAGGTAGTATGACAGAAATTGTTAAGATAAATCTTGAAAATGAGATGGATCTGATTCTTGCGCACAAGCGCAGCATGAAACTGGGCGAGCTGTGCGGACTATCCGTACTTGTACAAACATCGTTTGCAACCGCAGTATCTGAAATTGCCCGCTGCCTGATTGGTGATGAATTCAATAAATCCAGCTTAACACTTGGTATAAACACACTTCAGAATAACCGCAAGGAATTAATAGCCTTATTAAAAACAAACGATACTTTTGGACGAAGCCATTCAGAAGCAATAAAATATGCTGTACGCCTTACCGATAATTTAAAAGTTGATAAACAAAAAGACATTACAGAAATAACGCTTACTCAAAAAATTAATTTCAGCGGATTAATCAATGACGCGCGCATACAAGCTTTCATCACGTATTTCAAAAAAGAACTGCCTCTGTCTCCGTATGATGAGTTACGCAAAAAAAATATACAACTGCTTGAAGTATCCGAAAAATTAAGAGACAGCGAAAATCAATATAAACTGCTTACAGAAACCCTGCCACTTATGATGTTTACTGCTAATGGCGGTGGCTATCTTACGTATGGCAATAAATGGCTGAAAGATTATTTCGGCCTTCTTGAAATTCAGCCAGGCAAACTGGAATGGACAAGCCTGGTGCATCCTACCGACACAAAAGCAATCAGAGATGAATGGGATAAATGCCAGAATAACCAAAGCCATTTCCGCGCCCAGGCAAAGTTAAAAACCAAAACCAATGAAACACCTTTGTGGCATCTGATTTCATTAATGCCTGTTAAAAATGACCTGAACCAGATTATCAGCTGGACAGGCTTTTTTGTTGACATACATGCACAAAAGCTTATTGAAGAAACATTAAAAAACAATGTTGAGTTAAAGGCTGCTCAAAAACAATTGCTGAATTATCAGGCAAAACTGGAAGAGAAAGTAAACGAGTTGAATAAATCCAATCACGATCTGGAGCAATTTGCGTATATAGCCAGTCACGACTTACAGGAACCGCTAAGAAAAATACGCAGCTTTACAGAGTTGCTTGAAAACAATATTTCTGATAAAGAACGTGCAAAAAAATACCTCAGTAAGATTGATTCTTCTTCTTCCAGAATGAGTTCACTCATTAAAGATGTATTAAATTATTCCCGCCTCTCAAAGGGCTCCAGCACCTTTGCAGAAACAGATCTTCAAAAGATTATGGATAATGTAAAAGTAGATGTGGAACTGATTATTGAAGAAAAAAAGGCAACCATTAAAACATCTGCCCTGCCTGTTATTCATGGCATTGAGCAACAGCTTTACCAGCTTTTTTACAATCTGGTAAACAATGCACTTAAATTTAGCACGGAAAAACCCATTTTAAAGATTTCATGCCGTCAGCTGACACGTGATGAAGTGCAGCAGCACCCAAATCTTTCGTTTAACAATGATTATATCGAATTAATTTTTAAAGATAATGGTATTGGCTTTGATCAAAAACATGCGCAGCAGATTTTCACCATCTTCAAGCGTCTCAATTCAAAGGAAACATATGAAGGCACCGGTATTGGTTTAGCCTTATGTAAAAAAATTGTAGACAATCACCATGGTGTTATACGTGCTGCAAGCGAGCCGGGATTAGGCACAAGCTTTTATGTGATATTACCAGTGGAATAGAATGAGTTATACGTTATGATCTGCCGCAGCAGAATGAATTATAAGTTATAAATTATGAATTATTAGTCTGCCAGACTATTCGTTCTACTATCATTATATTTTTTAATGAATAGCGCTGTTACATACGCCAATATTAGCAATGCCAGTGCTGAAATACAAATAAGTACTCCCATAAAAAGATGCATGCCTCTTATTGTTTCAATCGGCAACGGTGCATGTTTAGCAACTTCATCTGAAAAAGAATCTTTTGCCTGCTGAGGCATCTTTTTACCATCAACGGTTGCAGGTGCAGTGCCTGCTGTTGATTCGTATTCGATATAATCTAAAATGGCATTGATTTCATTTTTCTCCATAAATTCCATGGACACCATCACATGCTTGTCAAATGCATTAAAGAGATTTTGCGCATACGGATCCCCGCTTTTAATTACGCGTTGGGAGTTATGTATAAAATCAATAAGCCATGCTCTGGAATGTCTTTTTGTGACACTGCCCAACGCAGGTGCATAATAACTTTCGTGATGAATAAAATGACATTTAGAACAATGCTCTATAAACTCTGCTTTACCTTGTGTAATAGAACTACCATTGGCAGGCAACGGAATATCTGTATCAGAATGTGTATACTCTCTCCCTTGCAAGGATTCTGTTTCTATATAATATAGAATGGATTTAATGTCTGTATCTGATAATTTTTTAAAAGCAGGCATTTGCTGTTGATTAAACCGTTTAAATAGAGAATCTGAATACGCATCTCCGGATTTAATTACATGCTGTGAGTTCCGGATAAAATTTATCAGCCATTCTGTGTTTCTTTTTTTTGTTATGCTTCCCAGTTGCGGACCGAGGATTTCTTTGTGCACACTATGACAGGAACTGCATAACGTACGAAAAGTATTTTTTCCTGCATTGTACCGTGTTTCATCTATCTGTGCTTTTCCACAGATAGATAAGCAGATCAATAAAAGCAAACTAACAATTGTATACGAATTATTTTTATTCACGGAAGATCAGAGAAATAACGAATGATTCGCTTTAGCGAAATGATGATAAAAAATAAGCATATACATGTAGTAAGTTTTAAGAAAATAGCTGGTTGAAAGCAAATGACAGATGTATTTTGAACCTTGCTTAAACGATTGACTTTATAAAGAAGTGTTCTATGACACAAAGACTGCTTACAACACCTGTTTCTTAAAACTTACTACATATAATGCATTATTGTAACTGATAATTAAAGTTTCTCTGGTATATTGTTTCGTGTTATACTAACATCTTTAACGATTTTGATGTATAAGAAATAACATAGCAGCATATTTCTGATCCCTGGAGATTTGAAGCAATATTATATAGACCAGAGTTATGAAAGCTATCCGTGTGCAATATGATTTTTATGCAAACGTTCTGTATTAAGTTCACCTTCCAGAGAATCATCAAGGGTTTTGCCCGTAGCTGCTCCTATAAGCATTTTAATTCCTGCCACAACCATTCCATGTTTATTGATCCAGTAATATCCTTCTTCAGGAGTAAATTTAATAACTGAAATCCTTGGATCATTTTCACCTTCAGTAAACCATGTCTTCAGCATTGGTTTCCATAATTCTTTAATGATCTTTTTGTCTTCGGAGATTGAAGCTTTGCCATATAAATGCATAAAATCAGAATAGCTGTTTCCCTGGAAGTACAGATTAACTGTTGGGTCTGCTTCTATTTCTTTATTTTGTGTGCTGTCGTTGGCACTTAAAAACCATACATTACCTTCAGCATCAATTTTCTGAACGCTCATTGGACGTGCAGTTCCTTTGCTTCCATGCGACGTGCAAAAGAAACATGTTTTATCTTCTCCAAGCTCTTTTATTTTTTCAGCAGCTTCAATACTGCTTAAATCTTTATGATTTTCTTCTTTCTGATTTTTATTAATACTGTTCATAGCTGTATGCTTTAAGTTTATAGACGACTAAGTGAATATATATATCTTGTTATTGCTCTTCCATAAGAACTTGTTGCGCTTTAATTGTATCTTCCGTGAATACTTTTAAATGAGTACCTGCAGAAGGATTTAATCCCAAAAGATTTTCATCTTCAATAAAAGACGGAATACCATTTACTGTAAGTTTATCCTGTACAACAGAAGCTTCAATGGCATTGTTAAACGTAAGTAATGTGGTTGTATGGTTGTATGACATAGCTGTAGATCGTTCAGGGTTATATTTCTTTATTCATCTTTATTGTCGTCGTGCATGGTATTTCTTCTGAAAGATTTGAATGATTGCGGTTTGGAACGCATGGTGCGATCTTCTTCGTATTCATATTCGCCTGTATAATTCTTGACAGAGAATTTTTTAACACCTTCATTTTTGTCTTTGTACGGAAGTGTATCTCTCCATGCAGATTGACCTTTTCTATTATTTTTCATTGTATATGCTGGTTAGTTTGAAAGTCTATACGGTGTGAATCGAGCTAGCACTGACTCATTATATAAATCTCCTTTTTTTACCTTTTGAAGTTATTACATGCTTATTATAAAAAATTACATGATTTACAGATCGCATAGCGGCTTAGGTGGGTACATACATAAAACGGTCACACAATAGCGCTCGCTTGTTGTGTGACCGGGCAAAACAGTTGTATGGCTTTTATTTGATTCAGTCAATTCAATGCGTTTTTCGACTGAGTTGATTTTATGTATTGAAAAATACTTTCTTATTTACTCATTCCAGGTAATTGCTTTGCAGGAAGGATAACATGAAACACCGCACCTGCTTCTGTACTATCTGTAGCTGTAAGGTCTCCATGATGATTTAATGCAATCTTCTTACACATCGCAAGCCCAATGCCTGTACCTTCATAATCAGACTTGCGGTGCAAACGCTGAAAGATATTGAATATCTGTTCTGTATGTTCCGGCTTTAATCCGATGCCGTTATCACGAAATGTAATTTTATAATACTCTGCACCAGCTTCAAGTGCGGCGTTCTTTTTCTCTTCTGTATTTAATAAAAAAGAAGAAATTGAAATAACCGGTTTTACATCCGGCCGGGTAAACTTTAATGAATTGCTGATAAGGTTCCCGAACAGTTGGGCCATCTGCAATGGTATGGCTTCAATAACAGGTAACTGCTGGTAGTTAACAGATGCTTGTTTTTGTTCAATCAGTAATTCAAAATCAAGGAGCCCTTGTTCTATTACTTGATTCAGATCAACATATTCGAATTCCTCTGTTTCTTTTATCAGCTCAGAATAGTTGAGCACATCTTTAATCAATGTGTTCATGCGTATGGCAGAGTTACTTATTTTACTAAGCTGTGTTTGAGATTGCGCATCAAGGCCTGCTCCTATTCTTCCTTCCAGAAGCTGAGTAAACATGCTGATTTTACGCAGTGGCTCCTGTAAATCATGTGAGGCAATGTAAGCAAACTGCGCAAGCTCTGCATTTGATTTCTGAAGTTTATCGTTTGCGGATGCAAGTTCTTTCGTACGTGCAGTTACGATATGTTCTATTTTTCTTCTGGCAAGTACCTGTAATGTTACGTCAATACATACAGCAAAGATACCGATGATTTTTCCGCAACTCTCACGATATGGTTCGTATACAAAATTGAGATACGCGGTTTCTGTTTTTCCGTTACGCAGGATTTCTACCGGGTGCTCATCTGATTTAAATTTTTTCCCTGTAATGTATACGTCATTTAATAATTGTTCCAGTCCCTGATTCTGAAAATAAGGCATGGCTTCAAATACCGGTTTATTCATGACATCATCTTTGGGATTACCCCAGATCTCAATCATAAAATCATTTGCCACATCAATTACATGCTGCGGTCCTCTGAATATACACATGGCAACGGGTGCCTGTAAAATCATACTCCGGAGATTCTGCTCGCTTTGTTCAACCCGTTGCATGGCAAGATTAAGATCGGTTACTTCTGCGGCAGTATTCATAACGCCATATATGTTTCCAACAGAATCATATACAGGAGTAAAACTGTAGTTAAAATAAAACGACTGCAGTCTGCCATCCACTACGATATCTACCCGTTGATTCTTTGCATGAAAAGGAATTCCTGTCATATAAACAGCATCCAGTTGTCCAAAAATCTGCTGATTATCCAGCTCAGGAAGAATTTCGGAATACAATTTACCAATTACATCATTCCCTTTCCCCCATACATCCAGCATTACCTGATTGGCCAGTTGTATTTTCATTTCTCTGCCAACGTACACACCAATAGGAAACGGTGCACTTTCAACAAGACTCCGGATTTCTTCTTCGCTTTGTTCCAGTTTCCGGCGATTCAATACCTGCACGGTAACATCAATAGCAATATCCAGAATAGCATATACTTTGCCTTCTGAATCAAAAATGGGTGTATAAGTAAAGTCGTAATATTTTTCTACCTCTTTACCATGCTGAATAATTTTAATCAGAGAGCCATGTGTCTGAATTGTTTTTCCGGTATTAAAAACATCATCGAGCATTTGTAAGAACGGCTGATCTTTTAGCTCAGGAACAGCATCAACCAAACGTTTTCCTACAATATCCGGACCTTTGCCTGCAACATCAATAAATGTTTGATTCGGGCTTTCAATAATCAGTTCACGACTTGTAAATAAAGCAATAGCTGCCGGTGCATTTGCAACAATGGTACGTAATTTTGCTTCGCTGTCTTCTACTTTCTGTTTTGAAATTACAAGTTGTGTTACATCTGTTGCCACGACAAGAATGCCTGTAACCTCGCCTTCAACATTTACCTGCGGCTGATAGGTAAGATTCACGTACACCTGCTCAAGCTTATTGTTACGCAACAATGCAACAGGTACTTCAGAAGCACTGTATGGCTTTCCTGTCTCAAGTACTGTATTTAATAATGTATCAAAGCCCTGTCCTCTCAGTTCCGGAAGTGCTTCCAGCAGCGGCTTGTTTTCAATTTCTTCCGGCTTACGGCCCACAAGTTCCGCGTAAAATGCATTTACCAGATGAAAGGTTAGCTTTTCTTTATTAATGGTTGCTATTGCAACGGGTGATTGTTCAAAATAACTTACCAATTGCTGCTGACTTTTTTCAATCATGCGTTGTGCAGCTATTTTGTTTGATACATCTGTTCCCATTGCCAGAATACCATAAATTTCTCCATTACTGTTGTGCAGAGGTTTATAAGTAATGTTCATCATGAATGTTTTGGGAACACCGCCAACAGTAAGCTTTAATTCAGACGCTTCGGATTCATATGTTTTGCCTGTTGTAAATACATCGTCTAATATCTGCAGGTATGGTTGTCCTGCAAGTTCCGGCATAAGATCTGCCACACGTTTGCCGAATACATCCGGGCCTTTTCCCCATAACTCTATAGCCCGGTCATTTGCCATGTCTATAACCAATTCTCTTCCGATAAATACGGCTGTGATCAGAGACGTTTCCTGAATAATTGTCCGAAAACGCCATTCACTTTCTTCCAGATTTTTCTGATTTTTTACTTTCTCTGTCGTTTCAGTGCACGTAACAAACACGCCGTTGATTTTGCCATCATCGCCATATGCCGGGCTATAGCTGAAGGTCCAGTAGATGTCTTCTATTTTTCCGTTGCGATAAAATGGAATGAGTTGATCTTCGAACCAAACAGGTTCGCCTGTTTCCATTACCCCTAAAATCATCGGCCCAACAAATGTCCATATCTCTTCCCATACTTCTTTACCTTTTTTGCCTATGGCAGGATGCTTACCCGTTGCACCTAAACTGGGGCGGAAAGCATCATTATAAAAGCATATCAGATCTTCCCCCCAGAATAAAAACATTGGAAAAGATGAATGTAATACAATACCGAGTGTTGTGCGAAGACTCTGCGGCCATTGCTCAACAGGCCCCACAGATGTTGCGGACCAATCGAAAGCGCGTGTCAGTTCGCCCATTTCTCCTCCGCCGGAAAGAAAATAATGTGTATGGTTGGTATCGGTAATTTTCATGCAGTAGAATTCAGCCCTGATCTCATTCCCCGCTCACATTAAAACGTGTAAACGTTATTCTAATTTACAAAAAATTCGGTAAGAGAAAACTGCAAGACAACATTAATAATAAAGGCGCCTGTATAAAGTCAGAATTAATACAGAAACAATCATTAGCTATGCTACAAATATAAGATTCTATTTATTCTCCCTAATCAGAATATTATTTTATGAAACGAGTGTTCTTTTTACATACACTGTCATGTGTAACAATTTTCATCTGGTTTGTATTCAATTCGTATGTTTCAGCACAACACGCTTCTTTAAACTGGGGCGAAACATTTTTAAAGACACCTGCTAAATTATTCTTCCTCAAAAAAGACAGTCTAAGCAAACAGTCTTACTTTTTCACGAGAGATCGGAACTCTTATTTTGTACACACATATGATAGCTTAAATACGATTATTCATTCAAAAGAAATCTTTCTTCCTGATCCGGAAGAGACATATGTCATAAACGTACTACCGCTATCTGACAAAATCATTTTTCTGTACGGTAAAAAACACAAGCGTGAAGTAAGTTACGGCCTTTATGAATATTTTTTTAACGACCACAGTCGAAAGTCCGGAACAATGCTTGCTAAATCAATAGTGACAGGAAAAGGCGAGTATATAAATCTTTCAGCTTCACCTGATGAGAAACACATCATGGTAAATGTTATAAAAGGTTATTTTTCACACCCTATAGGGTTTTCGTATTATGTATTAAACAGCGAAAACTTACAGATAGAATATTCAAATGAACATTACAGCATACCTTCCAATCTGCGCATTAAAGATTTAAATGGCGATTACCTTATGCTGGATAATTACAATCATATTTACTTTGCGGCAGTAAGCACTACAGACAGTAGTTTTGTTACAAATCAGCAAAACAAAGAAGTTCTTTATTTATGTGTACTGGATGCAGCTATAAATAACCTGGAAAAAATTTATTGCGGAGACATGCATGCAGAAGATATAATGCTACATGCAGAAGACTCCGGACAAATTGTATTTACAGGGTTTTACAATGAATTGAGTCAGAAAGAAAATCCGTATTACAGTGGAATATTTTTTGTACGTTTTAATCCGGAACAGATGCAGGTACTTGCATCTACTCATAAATCATTGCCTGCAAACATAGAAACAAAAAGATCCAAAGGATCTGATGTAAGCTATTTTAAAACACAACAATATGTTTATAGACCTGATGGCGGTATTTACCTGCTATCTCAACAAGTAAAAGTCTCGGGTAAAAACAGTAATTTAACATTCGGAAATATTTTAATTGTACATCTGAATCCTAATGGTGATACTATAAACTGTACATCCTTTCCCGTAAAACAATACCAGCTTACATTATATAATCCATTGTGTTATTATTCATATGTTCCTGTATTTGACTTATACAGCCAGAAGCTTCTGTTATTTTTTAACGACAATGCCAATAATGTTGTTCCAGGTTTCAAAGGACAACCTGAGGTAATGCAGTATCCTAAGCTATCTGTGCTTACAATGGCATCAATAGATGAAAAAGGAACTATAACCAGAAATGCTGTAAGATATAATAACGATACAAGTATGGTCTTTTGCCCTGCTTATACAGATATCATTTCTTCTACCGAGTTAAGTACCTGGTCTGTAAAAAATGGTTCGGCACGAATTGGTACTCTAAAGCTATTGTCTGAAGAAGCTAAGAACGCAGCTGCGCTGGCAGACACGCTAAATCAAAATTCTCCGGCCATAGGACTTCAACGCAATACTTCGTTACACAAAAATTATTTAAGCTTAGTGAGAAAAAAGTGGGGTATCTGCTTTGGTAATTCGAGTAATTATAATGGATTACGGTTTAATATAACAGATCATAGTGTACAGCGGATAAATGGGTTGAACCTTGCACTTTTATGTTCCTACGCGCGGATAAATAACGGATTTACATTTTCATTATGCGCCTCAAAAGACGTAATCTTAAACGGGCTTTCATTTGCCAGTTTCTATAACAGAGGACACAAAAGGACTGGTGCTGTTTTTTCTTTTGGTATAATAGCAACGGATAAGGTACAGGGATTAATGGTAGCAGGCTTTATCGGAATAAGCAAAAAAGTTACTGGTGCAGCAGTAAGCTTTATTCTTGCCACCACTAAAATAACTGGCTGTGCTGTCTCTTTTGAACAATTTTCAGATACATTAAAAGGAGCTTTTGCGTCTTTGGCAATTATGGGAACAGGTAAAACATCTTCTCATTTAACGGGTGTAGCTGGCGCCCTGTTTGGGATTGCTATAGATCGTGTAAAGGGTTTTACTGTTGCTTGTTTCAATTTCTCAAAAGAACATACGGGAATTTCTATAGGTGCTGTTAACCGGACAAAAAAATTAAACGGGATTCAATTTGGGTTTCTGAATTATGCCGGAAATAATCCTAAAGCATTCAGGTTCCTTCCTCTTATAAATATGCATTTCGGGAAATAAACCAATACAGGTTTGGAATTATACTCCTTTCGTAAAGATCATTCCTAAAAAAACCGCTGCACAACCAAACACACAGCTACCGATTGTGTTCAGTGCGGCATTTATATAACTTTCCGTTTGAAGCAGCTGCATATTTTCGTAGGCAAAAGTAGAAAATGTTGTAAAGCCTCCGCAGAATCCTGTAGCCAGCAGAAAGCGCCATTGCACAGATACCTGCAAGCGTTCTGTAAGTCCGAAGATTATGCCAATCAATAAACAACCAATAACATTAACAGCAAATGTGCCGAAGGGAAAGCCTGACAAATACGATTTCGTTACATACATACTTAATAAATAACGTAACACACTGCCGATTGCTCCACCTATTGCGATAAGAATTACATTTATCATTTTAGTACCTGCTGATTTTTTTATTTCTATTCCAAATCTACTAAATAATACCGGGTAAATTAATAACAGACATTATTCCATTCTAAAACACATGAGCATTCACAGCTCTCTATTATTCATCTGAATAAGAATTCTGCATAATAATTCTCCAGTTGTTCCCATCTGAACTGCTTATAATAGTACCTCTATTGCCGACACCTATTGCCATAAAAACACCTGAAGTGTTAATAGCAATTTTATTTATTGTAACAGGACTATCAAAAGCATGTATATCTGTCCAGGTATTTCCATCTGCAGAACTATAAAGTACACCATCTTTACTTGCACCGAAATACATAGTACCTGAAGCTCTGATCGTACTTATCCCTTTTGGAACAGAATCAGCAGCAGGCTTCCAGGTTGCTCCATCAGTAGAAAACAAAGCTCCGCCCCGTGTACTGATTGCCGCCACTCGTATTCCGCTTACAGCAACATCGTTTAAAGCAATTCTGCTTCCTGTTTGCTGCAATTGCCAGCTAATACCATCATTGCTTAAAAAAATTCTTCCATCGGCGCCCACTGCATATGTATCAAACGCTTCAGAAGCAATACCGTTCAATATTACAGGGCTTATATTACCACTGTTATCCGTCCAAATGCGTCCGTTCTGGGAAGAAAAAATATGTCTTGGTGTAATAGCAAGAGTATTCATTGTTATTGTATCAGAAAATGCAATATCAGTTACACCAGGTTCTATCGGATAGACATTAACAGAAATAGGATCACTCATTAATGTTCTGCTATTCGTTTTGTAAACAGATCCTGCACACAATACATATAATTGTTTATTGGCACCCAATAGTATTTTTTTAACCGCACTAACCGGAAGATTCATCCCTGCAGACATCAATTGGTTCCAATTCATACCATCCCAGACAAACAATTGACCCACGCTGTTACCGATATAAAAATAACCGTGTTCGTCTGGAGTAGAAACTGCAGTATATCCGTAATCACTCAAGCCTGATTGAATAGAAACTTCTGATGGCTGCCAGCTCTGCCCGCCGGTATAGGTGCAGTATAAATTACCGGCATCAGATAATGCATAACCGGTATCTTTCTGAATCTGCATGGCTATAATGCGTACGTCTTTCAGTTCAGAAATTGTATTCCAGGTTGTTCCGCTATCTGTCGTCACACTGATTTGCCCGGTATTAAGGCTTAATACGCTACCTGTTTTATCGTTGCTGAAATACAAGGCATCTATGTTTCCGGTAAAACCGCTTACCAGCTGTTGCCAGTTTACCCCACCTGTAATACTCTTCAAAAGCACCCCATCACTACCTCCGGCATATGCTGTCAATCCGGATTGCTGTACGCATGTTATGCCCGGTGCAGTAAATGAACTGGCCTGACGCCAGCTGATACCATTCTGACTGGTAGCAATTATACCTACACCTGCAAGCGTGTTTATGGTGGCATATGCCCGGTTATTCAGATCCCAGTATATATCTGTAATCTGATTGCCCGATGCAAGTGCTGATAATGAAAGTAAAGGAGCTACAGCATTTGTAGTAGATTGCCATCGCACACCTCCGTCAAAGGTTTGAAAAGAGACCCCTTCATTTGTGTACACCATTCCGATATATGCAGTGGTAAAATGCACCCAATAAAGATCACCCGGAATACCTGTCTCTTTTTTTAACCAGGTTAATCCGGCATCTGTACTTTTTATCAACGTACCACTATCACCTACTGCATATATAATCGCATTATTACCTGATCCTATGATTTGCAGATCCCGCAAATTGTTAAGACCATCGTTCATTTTCGCCCGTGTAGTCTGTTCTTTTGCAGTTTGTAAAGACATTGCATTTTCTATACTTCTTTGCATGAAACATCCATTGTTTTCTGTAAAGCTCAACTGATTAACTGATCTAAGCATTTGACCTGTAATACGTCCTTCAGTTATTGATTTTACATGTATAGCATCCGGATGTTGAAAAATAGCTTTATTATTAAATATAGATGATTGAAAAGATGCAAAAAGCATCCATAAAAATAAAAATGTACCGGGAAACCAATATGTCATCTGGCTATATAATTTTGAATATCCAATTCAGCTTACGAAGCAGCTAATCTGTTACGCTTAAGATACTGATTGTTTATTTCATTTCAAATGAGATTCTGATTCATTTCTACATCAAAGGACATATTGATATTTTATCGTTACGGTCAATAAATAGAAGATTATAATATGGTAATATGCCTTCATGGAATCGTTGGATTCCGGATGATTTTTTTTCATAGACATACTTTCTGACTTTCTTTATAGCTTAATTTGCAGTTTATACAAAAGAATTTTGCTTCAGAATATGCTACTTCAATATCTATTGCTTCAGAAAAATACATATTGATAACATGCATTGCAGCATTAACCATTTTTACCGTGTTATATTTTTACGGTATTACCAACACTTAAGAAATAATAAAAACATCATTCTATCAAAGCATTTATAGATGAAATAACAGCTGCTGCTATAGATGCTATTTCAGGTAATGTGCTCGTGCTCGCAAAAAGAAATCTGATGATATTCCTACCGTTTTGATTGCTATACTATCAGCTGCACTTCTGTTTAAATAAAAAATTAAAAGAACTTTTGATTATACTTGTAGCATCAGCAGTAGGCATTGTGATTAATTTGATCATTTGAGTTTTAACAAAATACACTGGCTTACTCTTATTAACAGTTATATAAATTCAGTTAGTTATGAATAAAAAAACGTTAACAGATTATCCTGCTACAGGCACTAAACCGTGGTTTAGCATTATTTCTTTCACCTTTTTCATATCCGGCGGACCGCCTGCTGTTAGTATATCACGGAGATCTTTAAAATAGTCTGCAGTAAATACACCGGGAGTTGCATAACATAAAATTTCTACTATTTCAGTTGTGGTATTATGAAAACCATGTACCGTTCCCTTTGGAATAAATGCATGTTCACCTGGCTTCATATTTATTGTCTTTCCATCAAGAGTAACAGTTGCACTGCCTGTTAAAACGTAAAAGGTTTCATCAAATGTATCATGGTAATGCGGTGCCGGAACTTTTGCATCCGGATGTACAACACATTTAAACATGGTAAATTGTTGTGCGGTATCATTGGCATCCAGATAGTAGTGTATTTCAATTCCGATACCCAGATCAATAATTTCAGTATGTTTCATAAAAAAGCTTTTTAATCTAACGCAAAGTAAATTAACTAAATCCTTTATTCATTGATTTGAGTCAAGAAATAAAATCAAAGTTTGGTATTTCTTTTTCTGATCCGACTAAGGGTTTCCGGTGTAACACCTAAAAAATTAGCGATATAATATTGAGGTAACCGTTGCAGAAGAGTAGCATTTTCATTTACTAATTTTCGGTATTTTTCGTCTGGCGTACTTGTTGTACTTTCTGCCAATTGTCCTTTGAACCAGGCTACGGTTTGTCCGCGCTTTTTAATCTGATAAAGCGCATAGTCAGGAATGTTACGGGTGGCATGTTCCCAGTTTTCTCTATTAATCATCAGTGTCTGACAATCTTCTAATGCCTGCATATTTAGCGTAGTTGGAATATTGTTGATGAAGCTTTCCATCTCTCCTGCCCACCAACCTTCTTCTGCAAAAAAAAGAATACGTTCAGCGCCATGCGGATTCACATAATATTGACGCAAGCATCCTTCAATTACAAAATGAATGTGCTTTACGATATCTCCTGACTGAAAGATAATTTCGCCCTTCTTAATCTTATGCACTTCGAACAAACCGAGTAACTGAGGAAAATGTTTTTCCGGAAAATCATGTAAAGCCTGTAGCTCTTTCAGTAACAAGGTCGTGTCCATCCGATGTATTAAATAACTTTATTCTATGACAAGATAAATAAAGTATTTATAAATAAACTATTTTTATTCGCTGACGAGCCAGGTTTGCTCTACCCCTTTTCTGAATACTTCATCACCTATTTCCAAACGGCGTGCATATGCTGATTTCGCTGCTGATCCGGCTATATAACGTAGTTTATCTGTACCATCGGTTGCGGCTTCGTAAACAACTTCTGCAATCTCTATTGCCTCTGAAAAACCTTTATACCGTTCGGGATTAGTCATAAACCCATTAACCAATTTACCGATTAGTTTTTCATACTCCGGATGCGATACCAAATCCATAGAGCGGCCTAAAAAATCGGTTTTAATACTTCCAGGCAAAACTGTTTTTATTCTGATACCAAACTGGTTTAATTCAAACGCCATACTCTCACTCCATCCTTCAATGGCCCATTTAGAAGCATGATATATGGAACAAAGCGGGTATGTAAGCAAGCCACCTAAAGAAGATGTGGTAATAAACAGGCCATTTTTACGCGCGCGAAAATACGGAATACATGCTTGTGTGACACGGATCACACCGAGCAGATTAGTATTTAACTGATGTTGAATCTGCTCATCTGTAAATGCTTCTAACGGACCCATCAAACCATAACCGGCATTATTGAATACCACGTCAATATGGCCCAGTGCAAGGGCCTGTTGTGTTACATCTTTAATTTGATTGAGATTGGTAACATCTAACTGTATTAACGTGATATTTTCTATTTGATTCAGCTCTGTTTCCTTTTCGGGCGTACGCATAGTAGCGATTACATTCCAGCCTTTTGCAGCAAATAATTTTGCTGTTGCTTTACCAACTCCAGCAGAAGCACCTGTAATAAAGATTGTTTTTATCATCTTTGTCTTTGTTTAGATTACTATGCAAAAGTATAACCAGAATAGTATACTTTTGATACTGATATACTAAAGGATACCGGCATGACCAGCGAAAATGAAAAGCGTATTAAAACAAAGATCAAGCATATTCAGGATACACTATACGTGATCAGTGGTAAATGGAAGCTTCCGATCATCATCGCTGTATACTACGGCAACAAAAGGTTCAAGAATATAAAAGAAAGTATTCCGGATATTACCAGTCGTATGTTATCAAAAGAATTAAAAGAGCTGGAAGTAAATCAGCTCATTAAAAGAACGGTATATGATACCTCGCCGGTATCCATTGAATACACGCTTGACGAATATGCATTAACGCTTACGCCAGTCATTCAGGCGATGACCAAATGGGGTGAACAACATAATAAAAAAATCACAGGAAAATAAGTTAACCGAATCTTATGCTACATCTAATCTTCTATATATACTTTTTAAAGTTTAATAACAGATGCCTTATTCAATATATTCAGAAAAGATCCTGATAAAATTTTCTTCCGTCTATTATTTGCTTTGAAATTTAAAACACGTCATTAAATCAACGCTTCTTTATTGTACTTACTTCTGTACTCCAGAGGCGATATACCTGTTATTTTCTTAAATACTTCGCGAAATGCTTTCACATCTGAATAGCCAACTTCATACATTACTTCATTAATAGTCTTGCGGCTGGTTTCAAATGCTTTTTTTGCTGACTCAATGCGTACGCGTTGCGTATATTCTACAGGTGTGTTGCCGGTTGCTTTAACAAACCGCCTGTCAAAGTTTCTTCTTCCGACAGAAAATCTGGAAGACAATTCTTCAACAGATATTTTCTCATGCAAATTATTTTCAATATACGTCTGTGCCTGTATTATTACTTCGTCTCCATGAAGCTTCTGTCCCGTAAATATTGTAAATGCCGATTGACTTTGTCTGTCTATTTCAATCTGAAAAACTTTAGCACAAAAAATCGCTGTTTGTCTGTCATAATATTTTTCAACCAGATAAATCATAAGATTCAGAAAAGAATATGCTCCGCCATTTGTATAAATACCATTCTCATCTGTAATCAACTTATCTGTTTGCAAATGTACTTTCGGAAACATGTTTCTAAAAACATCTGCAGCCGACCAATGTGTGGAACAGCTCTTGCCATCCAATAAGCCGGTAGAAGCAAGCATAAATACTCCCGTACAGATACTTGCTATTTCAGCTCCATTTTTATATTGCTGTTCAATCCAGTTGATCAGCGCCTTATTGCCCTTCACCGATTTCAGGTAATTATGATTCAGTGATGGAATAATAATAAGATGAGTTTTCACAATAGCGGCAATATTGGTATGTGGCCTTACCGTAAATAAGCCTTCATAAAAAGATACCTCTTTTGATATACCTGCCAGTTCAATAGTGAATAATTCTTTTTTACCTGTGCTCTTCCAATATGCATTTGCCCGCGTAAATATTTTATATGCACCTGCAATACTGCTTAAATTATTTTCGCCGTCAGGTACCAGTATAGTGAGGTGTTTCATATTTTATAATATTGAAGAGTTGTTGAAATACGTATTGAATAGTATGGTTTAAAATAAATCTCTCCAAAGGCCTCTTTGATAACTCAATCGGATATTCATTATATCAACTCTTGGAGGGATATTGAATCAGAGGTATTCTTTTTCAGATCTGTTTATCAAAGATAAAAACTACTCTTGTCCGAATCAACCCGCAACAAAGTCTATTTTACACCTCAATAAGGTGTTATTCAGATAGTATATTTGTATACGTATTAATTAAACACCTGCATAAAATGGCAACATCTGACTTTAGCATCATTTTACGAGTAAATCGAACACCAGAAGACGTATTTAATGCAATTATTGATATCCGTGGATGGTGGTCAGCAGATTTTAAAGGCGCGTCTCAAAAATTACACGATGTGTTTGAAGTCCGTTTCAGCGATATGCACTATTCCAGACAGGAGCTTACAGAAGTTATTGCTGGCAAGAAAATCGTTTGGCTTGTTACTGATAGTCATTTAAGTTTTCTTAGAAACAAAAGTGAATGGACAGGGACAACAATTTGTTTTGAAATTTCTGAGAATAATAAACAAACACAGATTCGGTTTACACATCATGGATTGATACCACAAATAGAATGTTTTGGTGACTGTTCCAAAGGCTGGAATTATTATTTAAAAGAAAGCCTGGTACCTTTTATTAATGAAGGAAAAGGAAATCCCAATCTATTAAAATAATCTTACCGGTTTTACATAAAACATAACAGCTTATGAATGATCAAAATTTTAATCTTATAATTTACGTAGACCAATCTCCGGAAAAAGTATTCTGTGCAATACAAAATGTGCGTGGCTGGTGGTCAGGAGAAATTGAGGGACATGCAGAAAAACTGAATGATGAATTTATTTATCAGTATAAGGATATACATCGTTGTAAAATGAAATTGATAGAAGTCATTCCTCACAAGAAAATTGTGTGGCTGGTACTTGAAAATTATTTTAGTTTTACAAAGGACTCAAGCGAATGGACGGGTACACAAATAATTTTTGAGATATCTGAAAGGAATGGTAAAACACAATTGGATTTTACACACGAAGGCCTGGTTCCTGCTTACGAATGCTATAATGCATGTGTAAATGGCTGGACACAATATATACAGAATAGTTTACCGGCTCTCATAGCAACAGGTCAAGGGCAACCCAACACCAATACAAAGGCATACACCATTCATGAAGTTGTTGTACGATTCAATGAACTTGCCCAGCAGGAAAAATGGTTTGAAATTCAGGATGAACTTTTTGCTGATGATGTTAAAAGCATAGATCCGCCAAGCTCTCCCTACATGGGATATGCAGAAGGTAAAATTGCTGTCCGCAAAAAAGGCGAAGATTTTGTAAAAACGATTGAAGCTTTTCATGGTGCCTCAACAACTGCGCCTGTTATTGGAGGTAATTATTTTGCCGTCGGCAGAGAAATGGATATTACAATACCCAAACATGGCAGGATACAGCTCAATGAAATTATGTTGTATGAAGTAAAAAACGGAAAGATTATATCCGAACAATTCTTTTATTGATCTGTTACTAAAAAATTTCTGTTAAATGTTCTCCTGGCTATTATTGGTTGCTATAATAATCTTCATGTCCGTTAATTTTTAATGCACTGATATATGTTAAAATATATGAGCCACTTTATGTATTCTTCTATGTATTAAAATTCTTCTGAAATAATTGCTTTGCTTGCTGCCATACCAGACGCTGTGCCCATCGCTACAGCATTTGCAACAGTACGTATACGTGAGGCGTTATCCCCGCATGCATATACCCCCGGAACACTAGTCTGCTGAAAAGCATTTATCTTAATGTATCCATCGTTTGTTAATTCGCAACCTAAGGCTGCAGGAATATCAGATTGCTGCTGAAACGCACTGCGTGCATATAAGGCTTTCAGAGATGTCTTTGTACCATCTCTGAAAATAATATTCTTAATATATCCATTCTCCTGTTCCAGCTTGTCAATAGCAGTTTCTACGATTTGAATATTGTGCTTGCCAAGCTTTGCCGTTTGCTCTTCGGTTAATGTAGAGACACCATTAGTAAATAGCGTAAGATTTTTTGTCCAGTTTGAAATAAGTACAGAGAATTCAAAACCATATTCACCATTACCCAGGATACCGTTTTTATCGCATCGTACTTCATACCCGTGGCAGTACGGGCAATGCAATACAGAAATGCCCCAGCATTCAGCGTAACCACTTATATCAGGTGCCATGTCTTTAACGCCTGTAGCAAAGATTAATTTTTTCGCCTGAAAGATCTCACCAGAATCCGTCTGAATATCAAAGCCATTTTCAGTCTTCAAACCTTTTATTGCAGTGCCTTTAACGAACGTTACAGAATCATACTTTTCTACTTGTTCTCTTGCAAGTAGAGAAATTTCTAAAGGTGTTTTACCATCCTGCGTAAGAAAATTATGCGAACGAGGTGTTTGTATATTGCAGGGTTTACCGCTGTCAATAACCAACACTTCTCTCAATGATCTGCCTAAAGCCATAGCCGCTGCAAGGCCGGAATAGCTCCCTCCTATGATAATTACTTCAAACTGTTTCATATTTCTTTCGTGATTATTTTGGGGATTGAATAGATCGAATGAATAAAAATCACTTGTTGTCCTTTTCAACAAACAGAGAAATGATACGATCTACAAAAGGCAAACCTACAAAAATCATCCATGGAACCAATGAAAGTGTAAGCAGAAACGTTCGCTGATATAAGGGAAGCTTAGATAATACTTCACCAAACAGGTAAAGAAATAGTGTAATAGATGGATAAATTACAAGCCATACTTTTAAAGATGTAATCAGTTTCATTTTCGTTTTCATACAAATTATTTTTGAAGTGTCATTTACTGGTACAAAAATAACTTTCAACGTAACATGTATGATAAGACAAAAATGCAGTTTAACAGGACTTATTTAAAATTCTGCCTGAATGCTTCCGGAGAATAGCCAGTGTGTTTTTTAAAGAACCGGATAAAATAAGAAATATCTTGATAACCCAGATGATATGCTATCTGACTTATCTGACTGGTTGTGGCAAGCAGATATCTTTTGGCTTCCAGAATAATATATTCATTGATCAGATCTGAAGATGTTTTTCCTAAAATAGTTTTACTGATTGCATTAAGTTGATATGCAGAAAGATTTAGCATTTCTGCATACTGAGAAACCTGTTTGTGTGTGGAACTATTTTTTTCTATTAACTCCAGAAATTTATCCAGTTGCTCCTGTTGATAAGAATGCGTAGTATTGGATATATCTTCTTTGTTCTGCCGCTGACGCATCAGCTCAATAAAAAAAATCCCCAGATTTGCTTTAATCACTTGCTGATAGTTTTCTTTTTTATCGTTGTATTCATTTAAAATATAATCCAGCAAAGAGAAAAGCCGTTTAATTTTTTCTGCATCCAGCTGACAGAGATTTCTATTACTTACTTTTTGCAGTAATTGTGCCGAGAGTTTATCCTTCGGATAATAAAAGTCTGCATTAAATTCTATCAGATATCCTGTGCTTCCCGTCTTTAATGTTAGCTGATGTACCTGACCGGGGCGCATAAAAAAAATAGAATAATCACCGATCGTATAAGAAATAAAATCGATCTCATGACTACCTGAACCTTTTTTTAATACCAGAATAAAAAAGAAATCATGGCGATGCAGTTCCTGAATCATATCTTTTCCTGCAAGCATTTCCCGGATACTCCGAATTCCAAAACGTTCTGAAAGTTTAGGTTCAGATGAAGAGGATTTAATTTTTCGAATTGGAATATTTTTCATGTCAGGCTCATTCACACAACTGAATATATGATCTTGTCTGCACTTTTCAAATTATGAATACATTTTGAAACGTCGTTATTAACTATTCTTAAAAAATCAAATATGAAACATATTATTCCAGCCCTTTTTTTCCTGGCATCCAGAAAGGTTTTGTTTTAATGTTTCGACTCTTTAATCCTCTTACATTTTTAAAATAATCATGTAAGCCAACACATATTCGTCCGTCGCCTCCAATATAAATAAGCGATTCCGGCGTATTTCCTACCGATTTATTCTCAATCAGTTTTTTTATTTGTTGTAGTGGATTTTGCGGAAGTTCATAGAATTCAAATGGATATGTGCCATCAAGATCCGAGAATACCTGCGTGTTTTTTTCGGCATATATAATTCCACGAATCGTTTTACTGGATGGTAAATTTCTTCTGATCTCATACAGATGGGCCAGTGCTGAAGCATCACCTATAAAGAGATATTCTGTTGCAGAAGTATCTAAAATGAATTTTCCTTTCGGAGCGGAAAGATAAATCGTATTTCCGGGCACAAGCGATTTTATCCAGCTACTGCCAGGTCCTTCAGAATGAGCACAAACAGCCATATCTATGGTACCGCTCACACGATCATATTTCCATACAGAATAAGTCCGAATCTTTTCCTTAAATGACGTATGCATACCAAAACCTATGAACACACGCAGATGTTGACCTGGAATATACGGCATGTTCATAAGTTCTTTTCCGGTAATAACCAGATGAAAAACATTTTCAGCTATTTCTGTTTTAGAAATAATCTGGGCACTGTTTAAAAAACTACGTGCAATATTATCTGCTATACTCATTCTATTTTTTGTTATAGCATAAAAGACGGATATACCGGGAAAAAATTGCACTCATTAAAAATAAATATCTGTAGACTTCGGAATATGATTGTGATTTAACATAAATCACTTCAAGGAGTTCTTTGGTAGCTCAATCGGATAGTCACTACATTAGTCTACATTAGTAATAAAATTAGAGTAGTACATTATCTGCTCTTTATGTGCAAGACAGGCCGATTTGATCCTGATTGGACAAGATATGTAATATTACGCTTGAAATTTTCATTTAGTGTGCCACAGTACCTTTATTTATATCGGCGGCAACAATTTTTCCTGCCATTTTCTTTTCGCCTCTTAGTAATAAAAATAAAGCAAAAGAAGCTGTTGCCACCATGGATGCAATCATTGGCAGCATGCTTACAGATTCAAACATACCAACTGCAATAGAAGCCAATGCAGCAATACCAATTTGCGAGCAACCCAACATAGCGGCAGCACTGCCGATATTTTTTGTGAATGGAGCAAGTGCTAAAGCTGAAGCATTTGGATTAATAAGTCCTACACAACTCAGAAAAATGAAAAGCATTAGAATGGTTGAATATAAATTCATTAATCCATACCAGGCAACAGCAAGAAAAATAAATCCTGCAAGTACTTGTACAATAAGCGAAAAACGAAAGATTTCATTGCTTGTAAATTTTTTAACCAGGAAAATATTCAATTGACTAGCTCCGATAAAACCAACAGATAAAAAGGCGAAAATAGCGCCATACATCTGCGGACTTACATGAAACAACTCAATAAACACAATGGGCGAGCCGGCTACATAAATAAATAACGTAGCGAAAGAAAATGAACCTGAAATGGTGTATGTAAAAAATTGTGTTTCTGAAAGAATGGATAAATATGTTTTGGCCATAGGCTTTACCTGCAATGTAACAGTATTGTCCGGCTCCTGTCCTTCAGGTAAAAACAAAAAGACAATTATTAATGCAAACAATGCAATCAACGATAAAAGTATAAACACAGCCTTCCAGTTAAATGCTGTAGCGACAAAGCCACCAATTGTTGGTGCTAATAAAGGTGAAAGACCAATGGTAAGGATAAGCATGGCAAAAACCCTCGGGCCTTGCGCAGGTGGAAAGAAATCCTTTACCATAGCCATTGCGGCAACACCTGCAACACTTCCTCCCAATGCCTGTATAAAGCGGAGCGTTATTAAAAGTTCTACCCGATGAGAAAATGTGCAGCCGATACTGGCAATTATAAAAATAATCAAACCTGCATACAGTGGGCGCTTTCTTCCAAACCGATCCAACAGCGGGCCGTACAGCAATTGCCCCAGAGCCATGCCAATAAAATAACTGGAAACAGATAATGAGATACGTGCAGTACTTGTACCAAAGTCATCGGCAATCTGTGCAAAAGCAGGAAGATAAAAATCAATGGCGAATGGTGAAACAGTTGCCAGCATACCAAGGATTAATGTAATGAGATTTTTATTTTGTGTATGGCGGATCATAGTATATGTTAAATAAACCGGAACGATATGCGCAACAAGTCTGCTACACGTATAGTTCACTATTCTAATTACAAAGGTAATCACGAACACATATGGTTTTATATATTTATTTGAGATAAGTTCTATTCTGTTTATTTTCTGCACATTAAAATAATGTTGAATCGTACCTGCATTGAAATCAGAATATTCTATTTAGATCCATTACAAACAATACCCAAATTCAGGTATTTAATGTTTAGATGTAATTCCCTTAACGTTCAGTTAATACCAGATCCATTTATTTGTTAAACATTTAGCTACTTAACAAATCTATGAAACAACACTTAAAAAAATTTAACAGAAGCCATGCAATAGCAAGTGGTATCCTGCTTTTAGGATTCAGCGTGTTTTTGGGTGGCTGCAAAAAAAAGTCGGACGATACTTCCACTACTCCAACCCCCGTTGATACAACAACAAGCATCAATAGTGTAAAACATGTGGTTGTCATTTATATGGAAAACCATAGCTTTGATAACCTGTATGGTGAATTTGCCGGTGCAAACGGATTGTATAATGCTTCGTCTGCGAATATGATTCAGACCGATTCAAATGACAATGTGTATGGACATTTGCCTGCCGTTATCGGCTCACCGAATGCTTCTGCATTCCCTACAAATTTACCGAACAAATACTTCAACATTGACCAGTATGTGCCGGGAAGCCAGGAAACACCGGATGTTCTGCACCGTTACTATCAGGAACAAATGCAGATCAATGGAGGCAAAATGGATAAATACGCTGTGTATAACAGCAACTCCAAAGGTTTATCACAAGGATATTACCAAACAGCTTTACTACCAATGCTTCCTTTTGCTCAGAAGTATGTACTTTGCGATAACTTTTTTCACAGTGCTTTTGGTGGCTCATATTTAAACCACATGTGGTTGGTAGCTGCTGCAAGTCCAGTATTTACGGGTGCTCCAAGCAACATTGTAGCAACACTTGATGGTAATGGCAAGCTTGTAACAGACGGTGCAGTAACGCCAGACGGTTATGTTGTAAATACAAGCTATACAGTAAATACTCCTCACCCTGCATCAGCAGCAGCCAATACATTGGTACCGAATCAAACAATGCCTACTATCGGAGACAGATTAAATGATAAGAGTATTTCATGGGCATGGTATTCTGGCGGCTGGAACGATGCGCTTCAAGGTAACCCTGCTTCTACCTTCCAGTTCCACCATCAGCCGTTTGCTTACTTTACTAATTATGCAGATGGTACACAGGCTAAAAAAGATCACCTTAAAGATGAAATGGAATTTATGACAGCTGCTCAAAATGGTACATTGCCTTCTGTTTCTTTCGTAAAACCATTAGGTGCTCAAAACGAACATCCTGGTTATTCAAATGTAATCGATGGCGAAAGACATGCTGTAGACCTGATTAATGCTGTGTTAAACGGACCTAATGGTAAAGATGCTGTTATTATCTTAACATACGATGAAAATGGCGGTTTCTGGGATCACGTAGCTCCTCCTACTATTGACAAATGGGGTCCTGGTACACGTGTTCCGGCAATCATTGTTTCTCCGTTTGCTAAAAACAATTACATCGATCATACACAATATGAAACGTTAAGTATTCTTGCTTTCATTGAGAAAAGATGGGGATTGCAGTCACTTACGGATCGTGATAAAAATGCAAACCCTTTTTCAAATGCATTTAAGTTTTAAGTAATATTCCCATTACATACTAAAACATCCGGAGCAGCCTGTTATTATGCTGTTCCGGATGTTTTTACTATTATACCTAGCCCTGTTTTGCTGCTGAAAAGAGCAAATTATAAAAAAATTCCTGCATGAAACCTACGTTTTATATACTGGCAATAGCGATCACGATACTTCTGTTTGATTCATGCAAACAAGAAAAAATAAACAAAGAAAAAATTATTGCTGAAACACTCCTGCACCAAATAGATACCTTTGCGACCCATAAAGATGCGCTATTACAGGCCGTAAAAAATAATGAAGATCAAAAGCAACTTCAGCAATTATTTCTGCAAACAAGAATCGCATATAAAAAAATAGAATGGGCCGCCGAATATTTCTCACCTATTGTATCAAGACGGGTAAACGGAGCACCTGTCATAGAAGTGGAACGCTACTCGGGACAAATATTTGAACCAGCCGGTTTACAGGTTATTGAAGGCTTTCTTTTCCCTGTTTACGATACAACAAGTCGGGCTAAACTGGTTACGCAACTGCAGAAATTGAATGAAGAATGCGATAAATACAAGATTTATTTCACAAATATAGCTCCACTCGACTGGCAGGTTTATGATGCGGCGAAGCTTGCTTTGTTCAGAATTGAAACGATGGGTATTACAGGCTTTGACAATGCCCTTACGTTACGCAGTATGGAGGAATCAGCTGCGGTACTTCAAAGTTTAAAAGAAGCAATGCACTATTATCTGGATGAAAATGACACTGAACATCTGGAAATTAAATTTAACAATGCGATTCAATATCTTAATCAGCATACTGACTTCAATACGTTCAACCGGACACAATTTATTGTAGAGTATGCAAATCCATTAACTATTGCCATTACAAATCTTGAAAAAAAACAACACGTAGAAACAATAACATACAACCGGTTACTGAATCAGGGAGCAAAAACACTCTTTGATGCAAATGCATTTAATGTAAATGCGTATACGCCCAATCCGGCTTCGTATGTAAGTGATCAAAAAATTGCTTTAGGCAAGATGTTATTTTTTGATCCGGTCTTATCTGGAAATAACAGCAGAAGCTGTCAATCCTGCCACCAGCCGGAAAAAGCATTTACAGATGGTTTGGTTTCAAACACCATGTTCAACAGTACAAAACGTTTACAGCGGAATACACCTTCTCTGATAAATGCTGCATTTCAGCCGGCTCAATTTAATGATGTGCGTGCTGTGTTGCTCGAAGATCAGATTGACAGTGTGATACACAGCAAAAATGAAATGTATGGCTCACTAAAAGCTGCTGCTAAAAAATTATGGAAGCAGGATATTTACAGACAATTATTCAGCAATGCATATCCTGTTGCCGGTCGTGTCAAAATAGATACTATTGAAATCGTGAATGCACTCGCTTCTTATGTACGCAGCCTTACATCGCTTAACAGCCGTTTTGATACATATATGAGAGGTGATCAGACTGCTTTAAATACACAGGAAATTGAGGGATTCAATTTGTTTATGGGTAAAGCGAAATGCGGTACCTGCCATTACATGCCCTTATTTAACGGTGCAGTACCACCAATGTTTATGAAAATTGAAACCGAAGTACTTGGTGTACCGGAAACTGCAAATGGGAAAACTATTGACAAGGACCCCGGTCGTTATTCATCACACAATATACCCGACCTGAAGCACAGTTTCAAAACACCTACTGTACGTAATGCAACACTTACTGCGCCATATATGCATAACGGCGTATTTACAACACTGGAAGAAGTAATTGACTTTTACGATGAAGGCGGTGGTGCAGGAAGAGGAATACCAGTAGAGAATCAAACATTACCGGCAGACTTATTAAAATTAACTCAAAAAGAAAAAGATGCGCTGATAACATTTATAAAAAGTCTGGAAAGTCTTCCGAAACAGTAATTGTTATGATGAAACCTTCAACAGTTTTATTTCATACCTGCTCTATCGGTTTGCATATTATAGACCAGAACTGTTTTTGCCAATAAGTATAACTTCATTAAAAAAGCTTCAGGAATATCCTGAAGCTTTTTTAATAATAGATGCTTATAGTATATATTTTATTTCTTTTTAAACCATACAACAGATGAAACGGCAACCAAAATAATAACCATAGGGGCAATCATATGCGCAACATCATCTCTTAAGTAATAATGTGTTCCAATGGCACCAAGCATTACCGAACCAATCATCAATGCTCCTATTGGTCTTGTCTTTTGCATAATAAACAAGATACCTCCCACAAATTCAAACGTAGCTACTCCGTAGAAAAGCCAGGCAGGATAGCTTGCGCGGTCAAATATTTCAGCCGACATAGTATCATGATGTGTAAACTTTAACAATCCGGTAGCAATAAACATAAGGCCTATGATCCAGAATAGAATTAATTTTGCGATTTTCATTGAATGAATGAGTTGATTGTTTGAACAATTATCCGGCATCTTGCAATACTTTAGTATAGCTCAATTTGCCAATACTTAAATATATTACAATAAATATTTTTTTCGATATACTTCACCGTATTATTTACAATTAAAAGTATACAATTCTGAAGAAGATCTGAAGTTTAAAAGCTATCGGAATGCAAGCCACGGCATTATAAAAAACAAGCATTTGAAATAAATTCCTATTTTTTCATAACGCGTAAAACAAAAACATATTTGTAAAAAAAATCAGGTCTCTATCGATAAATTCAATAGAGACCTGAACCAATTAAACACTTATAAGCGCTCATCTGTTACACAACCATCGGCGGCACTTTTAACACTCAGTGCATATTTAAATAATACGCCGCTTGTTACTCTTAATGCCGGTTGTTTCCATAAAGCTTTTCTGTGCGCAATTTCTGAATCATCTACTTTTAAGGTGAGTGTATTTTTTACGGCATCAATTTCAATCAGATCATTATTATGAACAAAGGCAATCAGCCCCCCATCGTAGGCTTCAGGTGTGATATGGCCAACCACAAAGCCATGCGTACCTCCACTGAAGCGGCCGTCTGTAATCAAAGCAACAGATTTTCCTAAGCCCGCACCAATAATTGCTCCTGTGGGTTTCAGCATTTCAGGCATACCCGGCGCACCTTTCGGACCGATAGAACGGATCACAATAACATCGCCCGCATGTACCATCCCTGCTTGTATACCTTCGCTGAATTCTTTTTCACCATCAAAAACTCTGGCAGGTCCTTCAAAGCGCTCGCCTTCTTTACCGGTGATCTTTGCCACACTTCCCTTTTCTGCAAGATTTCCGTAAAGGATCTGTAAATGCCCTGTTGGTTTTAACGCTTTTTCCACCGGCATTATAATCTGTTGATTTTCAAAATTCAGATCCGGGACATGTTCTAAATTTTCTTTTACGGTACGGCCTGTTACTGTTAAAC
>FTDL01000033.1_pt1 | contig 32749 bp, 13 predicted proteins | sample 1639951 | NCBI WGS metagenome assembly FTDL01 (sample SAMEA3914869, study PRJEB12502) | metagenome | biome: forest; material: soil | place: USA | collected 2012-03-12 | depth 0.1 m
ATGGTATATTGTATAAGCCACTTTCATGTTTTAGCTCATCCCAATCATACGAATGGGATCCGCTGATATTAAAATACGCATCGAAGAAACGTGCGAGTCTTCGCCATTTTGATTCCTTTGTCCGGCTTACCGGACGGTACATCCAGTTGTCTTCTGTTCCTCTGAACCCTTGCAAACCTTCTTCTTTACATGTTTTTAAAAAATCATTATTGTATTGATTTCTTGGAAAAATAATGGAATGGAATGGAATGTTTAATGCTTTTGCTATTTTTTTTGCTGCCTGTAAATCTGCATGAAACGTTTCTTGTGCCGCGCCTTCTTCCAGTGTATAATAATGACTGAATGTATGTGTTGCTATTTCATGAATGCCTGTAGCTTGTACTTCTTTTATAATGGATAAACCGAAATGAAAAGGGTCTGCTTCTTCATTTTCTCCTACACGCGCAAGATAAGCCGGATACCAATTATATCTATTATTTGTATAGTGTGGTAATTCTTCAGGTATTGCCCGGATAAGATCTTCTTTTTTGTCAAAGCATAATAGCCCAACGGCTGCAATAGTTGCTTTGATTTTATATTCGTGAAAAAGTGCTAACAACGCAGGCATCGCTTCTCTTACACCGAGAATGTTTTCTTTGTAGGCAGCAAACTCCTTTGAGTCGCGTACGCCCCAGTATAATTCAAAATCCAGCGATATGACAAATGCTCCGTTCAATGGGTTTGAATATGTTTTGTGTCTATATTTTATTATACGCAAATATAACAGATAGGTACACTGCGCAGTAAAAATAAAACCCCGCTAAACTAGCGAGGTTTTATTCATTTTATGTTATTAACGAATTACTTCTTTAAAGCAACTTTTAAATTATCATCAATTGCAGCTAAGAATTCTTCTGTATAAAGATAATGTTCGCCATGTTTTACTTTATTGCCATGAATACAAACAGCCAAATCTTTCGTCATTTTGCCACTTTCAACAGTTGCTACGCAAACTTTTTCAAGTGTCTGACAGAAGTTAACCAATTCTGTGTTGCCGTCTTTTTTACCACGGAACTCTAAACCTCTTGTCCATGCAAAGATAGAAGCAATCGGGTTTGTAGACGTAGGTTTTCCAGCCTGGTGATCTCTGTAGTGACGTGTTACCGTACCATGTGCAGCTTCTGCCTCCATTGTAGAACCATCCGGAGTAACCAATACAGATGTCATTAATCCTAAAGAACCGAAACCTTGAGCAACGGTATCAGACTGAACATCTCCGTCATAGTTTTTACATGCCCATACAAAGTTGCCATGCCATTTTAATGCAGATGCAACCATGTCATCAATTAAACGGTGCTCGTAAACAATACCTGCTGCATCAAACTTAGCTTTATACTCTTTTTGATAAATCTCTTCGAAAATATCTTTGAAACGGCCATCGTATTTTTTTAGGATGGTGTTTTTAGTAGATAAATATAATGGCCATTTTTTGCTTAATGCCATGTTAAAACAAGAATATGCAAAGCCTTTGATAGATTCTTCTGTATTGTACATACCCATTGCAACACCCGGACCTTTGAACTGATACACCTCGTGCTCAATTACTTTTCCGTCTGTACCTTCAAACTTGATTGTTAATTTACCTTTGCCTGGCACAACGAAATCCGTTGCTTTGTATTGATCACCAAATGCGTGACGGCCAACAACGATAGGAGCAGTCCAGTTTGGTACTAAACGTGGTACATTTGTACAAACAATCGGCTCACGGAATACAGTACCATCAAGGATGTTACGGATTGTTCCGTTTGGAGACTTCCACATTTGCTTTAATTTGAACTCTTCAACACGTTGTTCATCCGGTGTGATTGTTGCACACTTGATACCAACATTATATTTTTTAATTGCTTCTGCAGCATCAATCGTTACCTGATCGTTTGTAGCATCGCGGTGCTCCATACCAAGATCATAATATTTGATGTCAAGATCTAAGTAAGGAAGGATCAATTTATCTTTAATGAATTTCCAGATAATTCTTGTCATTTCATCGCCATCCAGCTCAACAACCGGATTAGCTACTTTAATTTTTCCGCTCATTTTTTTGTAAGAAAATATTGTAGTGAATTAAATAAAACTAGGGTATAATTCTTCAATATTACGTATTAACAGGTAAAAATTCAACGCTTCGGCCTTCTTTCCTCTTATGTATTGATACTGAATGGAATAAAAAGATCATTTCTATAGGAAAAGAATTCAAAACAAGCATTACAGAATTTTAATAAATAATTACACCAGATATAAATATTCTTATTGGACAGCGCGTATTTGATTGATATGCTCAACAATAAATAGTACATTCAGAGTATTGAATATATTTTATAACTCTATATTTTATTATGGGACAGGAAGAACCGAGTATCGTTAAAAAAACTATTGAAACATCTATTCGTTTAATACTATTTTTTGGAATGATGATTTTTGCTTACAAAATCATATCTCCATTTCTTACCATTATTTTAGGAGGAATTATTCTTGCCGTTGCATCCGGGCCTATTATGAAATTTTTCAGGAGCCGGACACATATGTCTGAAAAATGGATTGCCGTATGGATGACAATAACCGCTTTAATCATATTTATTGTGCCATGTTATTTATTGGTGAATTCGTTGATTCACGAAGCCAAAACTATTGTCGGGGATATTCATATGGAAGAGCTTTCTAAAACACCCATCCCCGTTGGTATAAAACAGATTCCGCTTGTTGGTGAAACGCTTTATAATTACCTCAATTCTTCTGCGCAGACTTCTGCTCAGCTTTTATCCAAATATACTCCGCAATTAGAATCTGTCGGAATGTGGGCATTGACATTTATCGGAAGCATGAGTGTAGGTATACTGCATTTCTTCGCCTCAATCATTGTTGCTGGCGTACTTCTGGCACATGGGGAAGCCTGTGCGGCATTGGCAAACAAGCTCTTTGTACGGGTTGCAGGCTCTAACGGAGAAGAGTTTGCTCATATCTCTGAACGCACGATTCAGAATGTTACAAAAGGTATTATTGGTGTTGCCTTTATTGAATCTGTACTTGCCTCGCTTGGCTTATTTATAGCAGGTGTGCCATTGGCCGGTGTATGGACTTTAGTATGCCTGATGCTTGCTATTATACAGGTAGGGATTGTGCCTTTAGCTGTGCCTGTTGTTATTTATATGTTCTATACGTCAGATGTTGTTACTGCATCCTGTCTGGGTGTGTGGCTTGCCTTAGTGTATTTACTGGAACATTTATTGAAACCCATTTTACTGAGTAAAGGGGCTCCGGTTCCCATGCCTGTTATTTTTATTGCAGTAATTGGTGGCTTTGTGGCGGGTGGTTTTATAGGAATGTTTCTGGGAGCTGTTTTATTTTCAATTGCTTACAAACTCTTCCTGGCGTGGCTTGAAGATGATATACAGAAAATAGCAAACCAGGAAGATGTGAAGCATGTAGAATCCTGATAAAATTCCAAACTAACAAAATTCAAATTCCAAACGCATTAAACATAAAATCCAATCCTGATATTCACTTCATTTGGGATTTGTATTTTGTTAGTTCGAATTTAAGCTTCGCTTTAGTATCCGAAAATCTCCTCCAGTGTCAGCTCTTTCACTTCTCCGTATGTGCTTAAAGCGTTGAAATCTATTTTATCTTTTGAGCCTATGATTAAGATTGTACGTGGCTGGTTGCTGATATAGTTTTTCTGGAAATTATGAATGTCTTCAAACGTCATTGTTGAAACAGAGTCGTAAATCACTTTACGGATATCTGATGTATAACCCAAACGCTGATTGCGTTCATAATCGGCTATCACTGCCATTTTAGTTACGCGTTGCGTAGCGATCGTTTCAAGAATTGAGATCTTTGAATTGTCGAATAGTAAATCAGACTTTGGCATATTATCTATCAGATCAACCATACCACTCAATGCTTCTTTAATTTTATCTGCCTGCGTGCCGATATACGAATTGCTGTAATATGGATCAGACGGGTAGTACGGCAGATCATAGGTTGATTTAACAGAATATGCCAATGCGCGCGATTCCCGCATTTCCTGAAACACTAAACTTCCCATACTGCCGCCAAAATATTCGTTATATAAATTAATCGCCGGCACCAATTCTTTATTGAAATCTACCGAACGGCTGATTAATAATACTTCTGCCTGTACCATATCGTAGTTTACCCAGTATACTTTATTCGCAACAGGTTTGCTGAACACATACGGTGCAACTTCTTCGCTTCCTGTGCTGTAAGACGCAGGTTTAACTTTGTGTTTTTTTGCCACTGTACCCGTAACAGATTTTAATGAAGCAGGCCCGTAGTATATAATTTCATGAGCGGTGTTGTATTTTGACCGGAACAGTTGAATCAATTCGGCTGACGTAATTCCTTTCAGCACATCCTGGGATATAATATTTGTAAACGGATTTACACCATCATATTTTACATAGCTTGCCATAGCAGAACGCAGAATAATATCCTTATTGGTTTTATTATCGGCCCGCGTTTTAAGCATGTTTGATTTGATCTGTGCCAATGCTGCATCATCAACTTTGATTTCTTTAATGAATGTCTCAAGCAATGCAAGACCGGCATCAAAATTTTCCTGTAATCCTGTAAGACTTACATAAAAGTCGCTGCCTGAAATTCTAAATGCATAGGAGCAACCGATTTTATAAAATGCTTCTTTTAGTTGCTCTGCAGAGTATTTGGAAGAACCTAAATAATTGAGGTAGTTGGTCATTAAGCCATACATAGGATCGTATTTTTTTCCCAGGTTCCATTTGTATTGTATGGTAAATAAACTGTTTTCAGTATTTTGTTTATACAAAACAGGAGACGCACCAATTGTTGAAACGGTTACCTCTTTTGAATAATCTATGTATACCGGTTTGATAACAGGCGAAGGCGTTTTGAATACAGCTTTGTAAAAATCAGACTGGCTGTCTCTGTTTACCGGCACGGATGAGATAATAGGTTTTGGGACTTTTTGTATCGTTGTATCAACGCCTTTACGTTTAAATATTACTGCGTAATTTGAGTTGAAATACGTAGAACAGAAATTCTGTACATCCTGTTTGGTTATATGTTCAAGTGTATTGATTTCACTAATGTAATCTTTCCAGCTGATGCCCCATACGAAAGCGTCTACGAATGCATCGGCACGTGCTCTGTTACTTTCGTATTGTGTCATGATACTCGTTTTATAATCATTCACAACAGCCGGAATCAGCCAGTCTGCAAATAAGCCGGCTTTCAGGTTATTGATCTGAGCAAGCAGTAACGGTTCAAGTGATTCCAGGCTTTGACCGCTGATGGGTTTTGCGCCCATCATAAATACACTGTAATCTTTTAAGGGCATGTCATATGCATACGCACCCATGGCTTTCTGCGCCTGATTGATATTCAGATCAATTAAACCTGCCTGCCCGTTGGTAAGCAGCATCTGTATCATTTTTAACTTGCTTCGGAATGTCGGATCTTGCGGTATAGAAACATCTAAGCGGTAGGCAATTGAAATACTTTCCGCATTGGGACCAAGTACTGTTTCATGAATAGGTTTTGTGATCGCATCTTCTACCGGGGCGGTTAGTACAGGTACAGCTTTGTTGGGAAGCTTTGAAAAATAATTTTCGAGCATTGTAATCGTTGAATCGTAGTTCAGATCACCACTCATACAAATGGCCATATTGTTGGCTACATAATATTTGCTGAAGTATTTTTTTATTTCTGTAATGGATGGATTTTTTAAATGTTCTACGGTGCCTATTGTTGTTTGTGTACCATATGCGTCTTTTTTAAACAGGGCAGCCATTGTTGTTTCAAATACTTTGCGGCTGTCGTTATCCAAACCTTTGTTCTTCTCTTCATACACTGCCTCCAGCTCGGTGTGGAACAACCGTGGTACTACCATGCTGAAACGTTCTGCTTCAATTTCTGCCCATTTCTGTATTTGATTCGAAGGAATATCATTGACATATACCGTTTGTTCAACAAATGTATAGGCATTGGTTCCCTGTGCGCCAATCTGACTTAACATCTTGTCGTATTCGTTTGCAATGGCATAGCCTGCTGCAACAACCGAAATGCTGTCTATCTGATGGTAGATTTTTGTACGCTGCGCCGCATCCGTTGTATTTCTGTATACTTCATACAGCGCTTCAATTTTATCCAGTTCAATACGTTCCTTCGGCCAGTTTGACGTACCTATTTTGGATGTTCCTTTAAACAGGATATGTTCCAGGTAATGTGCCAGTCCGGTTGTATTTGCCGGATCATTCTTGCTTCCCGTGCGAACAGCTATATAGGTTTGTATACGCGGCGCATCTTCGTAATCGGAGAGATATACTTTTAAACCGTTTGAAAGTGTGTAAATACGAGCCTTCAGTGGGTCATTACTTACATGCTCATACGATCTGCCTTTGCTGTCAGTAGCAGTACTTGTCGTAAAAGCTGTTTGTGCCGTAAGCTGTATTGTTAATGCGATGGTAAAACCGATTGATGTAATAAAATGCTTCATAAATGGTACGGTTAATACAATAATGCTGGTTTGTAATTGTAGCTATATACAGGTTAAGGGTTGCAATTTTGATGCCAATGAAATTTAACGAACGCTGTACAAATTCTTAATAATTTATTTCCAGGCCAAGTTTCTTTCGCAGCTCTGCCACTACTGGATACTGTTCCATTAAAAATCTGAGCTTATCATCGTCTGTAAAAAATTTCTTTTCTTTTGTAACAACGTTGCCAATCTTCGCATGCAGACGTAATGCATTGTTTTTTAATGAATGACGAAGATAGGATAGTAGTTCAATTTTTATGCCTTCCAGCTGATCCATCTGAACCGGATTCCCAATCGTAATATGAATGCTGAAATCAGGCTGCAGATCAAGCGCTGTGCTGGTTAATACCATATGCTCGTTGATCTTGCCTTTGCTCTTTAGATTTTCTGCAAATACATTCCATACACGTGTTAATTGTTCAAGTGTGAATGCTTGCTGGGTGACAATCGTTTCTTCAGGATTTTGTACTGTTGTTTTCTGAACGGCTTCTTCAGCAGGTTTGCTGATATTTTCTTTGATCTGGCCCAGGCTTGGTATGCGAATGCTTGTGGACGAAGTGCCCATAGCGTTATTGCCCAGTGTTAACGGTTTTGTTGATGCAGTCGTCTGTTCGCTGACTGGAGCAGAAGCAAGGCCTGCAGCTTCGCGTTTTAGTCTACTTTTTTTTTTAGATCTTCCAGCAAGTCCGGTGCAGTGATGGCCTGATTGATAAAAGCCATTTTCATAAGTGCAAGCTCAACATGCAGACGCTGATTCTTGCTGCCTTTGTAATGCAGGTCACATTGGTTACCTATATTGAGTCCCGACATTAAAAAGCTGATGCTAACGGCAGAAGATTGCTGCTCATACCGTTTTTTAACTTCGTCTGAAACTTCCAGCAGGGCAATAGTTGCTTTGTCTTTGCATACCATTAAGTTTCTCAGGTGTTCACACAATCCGATAATGAAATTGTGACCATCAAAACCCTGACGCAGAATTTCGTCGAATGTTAAAAGTGTATTCGCAACATCCTGACTATTCAGCATGTCGGTGATTTTAAAGTAGTAATCGTAATCTAAAATGTGCAGATTGTCAATCGCACATTTATAGGTAACTGTATTGTTCGAAGAGAAGGTTACGATCAAATCGAACATAGAAAGCGCATCGCGCAAAGCACCATCTGCTTTTTGCGCAATCAGGTGTAAGGCTTCTTTTTCTGCAGCAATACCTTCTTTAACAGCAATTCCTGCTAGATGGTCTGCAATATCTTTGATCTGGATACGGTTGAAATCAAAGATCTGGCAACGGGATAAAATTGTTGGTATGATCTTGTGTTTTTCTGTTGTAGCCAGAATGAAAATAGCATATGCAGGGGGTTCTTCCAGTGTCTTCAGAAATGCATTGAACGCAGCCGTTGACAACATGTGAACCTCATCTATAATGTAGATTTTATATTTTCCGTATTGCGGAGGATAGCGCACCTGTTCAACCAGGTTGCGGATATCATCAACCGAGTTATTGGATGCCGCATCTAATTCCTGAATATTGAAAGATGCGTTGTTGTTAAAACTCTTGCAGGATTCGCACTGGTCACATGCTTCTGTATCTGCTGTAATGTTGGTACAGTTGATCGTTTTAGCAAGGATACGTGCATTGGTTGTTTTACCAACCCCTCTTGGTCCGCAGAATAAAAATGCCTGCGCTAAGTGATTGTTCTTAATAGCATTCTTCAGCGTAGTTGTAATATGACTCTGGCCGACAACGCTGTCAAACGCAGCCGGTCTGTATTTACGTGCCGAAACAATGAAATTATCCATAAAGCAATTTACTAAAAGAGATAGAATTCGGAGTGAAAAGTTTTACACAAAAATAGATAAGAACTGTGAATTGTTTTTGTAAGTGTTTCTTTATGAGAGGATAATTTTTTGAATGTTAAAAGCTTCTTTTATCTGAACCGCTGACTTACCTGATTTATCTGAAATCACTAGTTTTTTGCCTGAAAGTTTTAATCATATGTATCATACTAATAATCATGGAAATCAGCGGTTCAGACATTCTTTAAAGCTTTCTGCACGAAGCCTTACGCTTTAAGCAATTTTTTGTAGCTTACTTTTAAAATCAACATTAAAATGTTAGAACATTTTCCTTTCTACTTAGGCCTTGTTATTGCAATTGTACTGCTGATTATGCTGGCAAACAAAATAAAAGTGGCATATCCTGTATTGCTTGTACTGGCAGGCTTGCTGATCAGTTTTGTGCCGGGGATTCCAACGATGCACATAGATCCGGAGCTGATCTTTATCATTTTCCTGCCGCCTATGCTGTATGAAGCTGCCTGGACAATCTCCTGGAAGGAAATGTGGCGCTGGAGACGGATTATTACAAGTTTTGCTTTTGTTGTGGTGTTTCTTAGTGCATTGACTGTTGCTCTGGTGGCCAATCATTTTATTCCGGGCTTTTCACTCGCATTAGGCTTTTTATTAGGCGGAATTGTTTCTCCACCGGATGCAGTAAGTGCCGGAGCTATTTTAAAGTTTGTTAAAGTACCGAAACGTATGTCATCTATATTAGAAGGAGAAAGTTTATTGAATGATGCTTCTTCTCTGATCATTTTTCGCTTTGCTATGATAGCTGTTGCTACCGGACAGTTTATTCTGGCAGATGCAGCGTTAAGCTTCAGCTGGATGTTGATTGGCGGCGTGGGTATCGGTTTGGCTGTTGGCTGGGTTTTTATGAAAGTACATAAATATTTACCTACAGATGCCAATATGGATATTGTACTGACTATTGTAACACCTTATGTGATGTATATTGTTGCAGAGGAAGTACACAGTTCGGGGGTGCTTGCAGTAGTGAGTGGCGGATTACTTTTGTCTAATAATGTACACCGTTTTCTGCGGAGCAGTTCCCGCTTACGTGGAGTAAATGTATGGGAGAGCCTTGTGTTTGTACTTAACGGTCTGGTGTTTTTACTCATTGGTTTGGATCTTCCTGAAATTACCGAAGGGCTTCGGGTTGAAGGCGTAAATATTTCTTCAGCGATTGGATATGGCGTGCTTATTACACTTGTTCTGATTGCAGGAAGAATCCTGTCTGCTTATGGTGCAGTAATTGCTACACTGATAGCCCGTAATTTTATTGAAGTTGCAGACAGACGCAATCCGGGATATAAAGTTCCGTTTGTATTAGGCTGGACAGGCATGCGCGGCGTTGTATCACTTGCTGCAGCTTTGTCTGTTCCGGTGCAGCTGGCAGACGGTACTGCTTTTCCGCAACGTAATTTTATCTTGTTCATTACATTCGTTGTAATTCTTCTCACACTTGTAATACAAGGATTGACGCTTCCATATCTGATCCGGAAAATGGATATATTCTATTACGATGATGATTCTTTGACGGAAGAAGAAGCAGATCATCTTGTACGAAAAGAATTAGCAGAACACTCCTTAAAACATCTGCATACAAATTACAAAGATGTGCTTGATGATCATCCTGCTATACAAAAAATGGCCCGTACGTGGGAAGACCATCGTATTATGGCAGATGATGTTGTAATGGCTCATGAATCCAGGGAAGTATATCTGGATATACTGAATCAGCAAAGAGAATGGCTTTTGACTAAAAATAAAGAAGACCATACATTTGATGAAGACATTATAAAAAAACATTTAACACATATTGACCTGGAAGAAGAGAAGATGCGCTATATGTAATAATGGCGTAAGTGCTCGTGCACTAACACTCCGGAAAACAATGTTATTGTCTCCATAATACAAAAAAGGATAAATCTTAATTTGCAGGTGTGCATTAAGATTTATCCTTTTGTTGTTAAAAATATCCGTGTCAGATGAAATAGCTACCTGTGTCAAGGTCTGCCAGTAGTCCGGGTTGTGTAGCTGTCCAGCTGAGCTGCTCCTGCGTTTGCTTACCGGATGCCGGGCAATCCATTCCTGCAAAGTGGGCGAACCAGCCAAAGTGAACAGCTGCTTCTTCCGGTGATTTCGATTCAACCGGAAGATGCAGATGTTTACCGATTGATTGCGCAATATCCCGGAATGCGACACCTTCTTCGCCGATGGCGTGATAACGTGTGCCTGGTACCGATGTTTTCTCCAATGCACGTCTGAACAAACGTGCAGCATCGATACGATGTATGGTTGGCCAGCGGTTAAGTCCTTCACCTGTATATACAGCAACACCTTTTTCGCGCGCAAGTGCTATAAGCATGGGGACAAAACCATGATCACCTGCACCATGAACCGAGGGGGGAAGACGCATAATTGAAATCTGTACACCCATTGCTGCTACCACATCGGCAGCCTCTTCCGAAGCGACACGTGGATTAACTGCTTGTCCGGGCATGTCTCCCTCAACAGCCAAACGACCTAAAGGAGGCAGTACGCCAATGCCGGAGGTAACAACCAACGGACGTTTTGTGCCTGCAAGAGTTTCGCCCAGCGTTTGAATAACACGTCTGTCTGTTTCGCAGTTTTCTTTGAATGTTGAGAAGTCGTGGTTAAAAGCTGTATGAATAACACCATCTGCATTGGCAGCGCCGCTGCGTAAACTTTCCAGCTCATAAATAGATCCGCGATGCACCTGAGCACCTGCGGCTAAGAGTGTCTCTGAAGCTTCTTCTGAACGTGCAAGTCCAAGTACCTGATGACCTGCCTGTAATAATTCCTGCACAACGGCTGAACCGACGAAGCCTGTTGCTCCTGTAACAAAAACGCGCATATCGTTATTTTTTGGTTGAGATTATGATGCAGTAAAAATGCACCATAATAAACAAACATATGTAGCAAAATCTACGAAAGTTGTATCCAAATAACAGATTCTCTGAAATGATACTGTTATCTGATTAACTGTGACAATTAAAACCGTTCAATACCAGTTACCTGTCAATATCGGATATGAATAGCATGCGTCAGGAGTTTTCTATGGGAAACAGCTGCTTTTTATACGCTCGCGATAAGGGATAAAATAGGATTTTCCCAAGCTTACATACGGGTGAAATACGGGTGAACTATGGATAAAATATAGATGAACTACGGGTGAAGTATGAAATGAAAAGATTGCTGCATGCATTATAAACTGTTAAAAACAGGCATGTCATAGATGTGCGGTTGCTTAACAAAAAAAAGAAATCTGTAGTTCTGTTTTGCTGCATATTTTTTATTACTATACGGTGGATATTTTTTTTTCTGATCTGCATATTTCTGAGAAGGGATTTTTAATATAATATATCTGTATCCTTATCAGGTAAAGGCTTACAACGCATATATACTTTTTTTGTTTAACAATGTCTGTAACAATCCATACAGCAGGTAAGCAATAATTAAAAAAAAATATTTTTTAATTATTGCTTACTCTAACAGAAATAATACTGGTTCAAAATGTAAAAAATTTGTATCTTCATTAAGATACTTAATACTCAATTTCTATTGTATGTATGGTGAAGTGGCTTATTGTTGACGATAATACAGCGATCAGGAAACACTGAAAATGCACTTAAAGACATTGGTGTATCTGTTGAGTTTATTAAAGCATGTAACGGATCAGAAGCTATTGAATGATTAAAAAAACAGTTTTAAGCTGATTCGACTATTATTTCATATCTATGTCAAAACAAAATTACGATTCAACCTTCTGCGGAAGTCTTCCTATAAATTTTATTAATCAGGTTCAGGATTATGGTTTTTTACTGGTGTGCAATCTTCGGTTAGACATCTTACAGGTAAGCGAAAACAGTACGGTATTTACAGGTATTGCATATGAAGCCATGATTGATAAAAATCTAAGTGAATTTTTATCAAAAGAATCATTTGATGTTCTTCGCAGCAGACTTGATACAACAAATCAGAATCGGTTTGCACTTACCCTGGATATTCACGTACAAAAAACACACTCTTTTCTGACATTAATTCACGTAAAAGAAGATTATCTGCTGCTTGAATTTGAACCATCGGATGATGCAGATGTAAAAAGTTTTCGTGAGGTTTATCAGCAGATCCGTGATGCTTCGGCAACGATACAACAGAGTCAGAATCTGAATGAATCGCTGGCGTTGGCCGTGCAAAAACTTAAATCATTTTCAGGTTTTGATAAAGTAATGATTTATAAATTTGATGCGGACTGGAACGGTCATGTGCTGGCAGAGGCCATGGAGCCAGGAATGGAGTCTTATATTGGAATAACTTTTCCGGCTTCGGATATTCCCAAACAGGCACGTGAACTTTATCTGAAAAACCCATACAGACTTATACCAGACAGAGAATACGAAGCTTCTAAGCTTTATCCCATTATTAATTCCGCAAGCAGCGGATTTGTAGATCTTAGTGATTGCAATCTCAGAGGCGTTGTAAAGGTGCACCTGGAATATCTTGCTAATATGCAGGTAAAATCATCCATGTCCACGCGCATTTTAAAGGACAATGTGTTGTGGGGATTAATTGCATGCCACCACCGTGAAAAGAAATTTTTGAATTTTGATGCCTGTTCTGTATTTGAATTATTCTCCGGTATTATTTCTACACGTTTGTCTGCGGCAGAAACGCAGGAAAATTTTGATAAGACCACACAGATGCAAGCTGTGATGAGCAAAATTATAGAAGATATCTATTCTGAAAACCTGCTGATAAATGCGGTAAGTAAATGTGCAGATAGTGTTATGCACTTATTGGATTGTACGGGGCTGGCATACGTCAGCGACTCAAAAGTTACCTGCTATGGAAACTGTCCGGGTATTACATCCATTCATGAACTGGTAATCTGGCTTCAGATGAAAGCATATACCACATTATTTTCTACTGCCTGCTTATCTGAATTATACGAAGATGCTGTAGATATTGCTGCTGTAGCCAGTGGTTTGCTTGTATTTCCGGTTATTCCGGAAAAAGGAGAATACATTCTGTGTTTCAGAGCAGAAATTCTGCAGCGCATTGAGTGGGGCGGAAATCCGAATGAAGCTATTCAGTTTGATGATGATTATAAAACGTATCATCCGCGACATTCTTTTGAAGTATGGAAAGAAGAAATTAAAAATCAAAGTCAACCTTTTCGTGGATACGAAATTGATTTTGCAAAAGAGCTGCAACGCATCTTTATCGAATGCAGATTAAAGCAACAAAACAGACGCTAGTACATTAATGAATACAAAAGCGGATCATACACATTACATTGTTGGGATTGGAGCTTCAGCCGGAGGGTTGGAAGCCTATAATGATTTTTTTGACAATGCTCCGGAAAACAGCCGGCTTTCTTATATTCTTGTACAGCATTTATCACCGGATTATAAAAGTCTGTTGGTGGATTTGTTGTCGCGTCACACACACATGAAAATATATGAGGCGGAGAATGACATGCAGATCCGTCCGAATTGTATTTATGTAATTCCGCCGGGTAAAAATCTTACAGTAGGAGAAGATAAACTGATCATTAAAGAAAAAGACAGCAATGATAAAGGGCCGAATACTTCCATAGATACATTCTTTTATTCACTGGCAGATATCTATGGCGACCGTGCGATTGCAATCGTACTTTCCGGTACGGGTACAGACGGTTCACGTGGCATTGAAGCGATCAAAGATGCAGAAGGGTTGGTTATTGTACAGGATCCGCAACTGGCAAAATTTGATGGTATGCCGCGTAGCAGTATTGCAACCGGGCGGGTGGATCTGATTTTGGCAACTTCAAAGATGCATGCAGAGATTATTAATTACATCAATGAACTGCCTATTGTCAGTTTGATTGAAAATAATATTGACCAGGACTTGTTGAATAAAGTGCTTACTGTTTTGCATAAACAGACAGGCTGCGACTTTCAGCAGTATAAAATGCCGACAATTTTAAGAAGGTTATCAAGACGTTTAGCTTTCCTGAAAATTTCATCCGTAGAAGATTATCTTAGTTACATTACAGAAAACACGAATGAAGGGAAAATATTCTGTAAAGATCTCTTAATCGGAGTTACGAAATTCTTTCGTGATAAAGATGCATTTGATTCCTTACGTGAAAAAGTACTTATCCCATTGATTGATTCAAAGCATGATTTTGAAACCATTAAAGTCTGGGTAAGCGCATGCAGTACAGGAGAAGAAGTATACTCTATTGCTATTCTGTTAAATGAATTAATACGGAAAAGAAACAGGAATCTGGAGGTTAAAATTTTCGGTACAGATCTGGATATGTCACATATTGAAAAAGCATCCAAGGCAGAATACCCGGAATTTATTGATAAAGAAGTACCGGTTGAATTTTTAAGCAGGTATTTTATAAAACGGGAGAATGTATATGTTGTCATTCCTGAAATCAGAAAGCAGGTTGTATTTGCCAAACACAATCTGATTATTGATCCGCCTTTTATTAAGAATGATTTGATAAGCTGCCGTAACATGCTGATCTATGTAAATACACAGCTTCAAAAAGGCATTCTTTCAAAGTTTAGTTTTGGATTAAATAAGAATGGTTATTTGTTTCTTGGTCCGAGTGAAAGTATTGCTACAAACAAAGATGCTTTTGCCGAGCTGGACCGGAAATGGAAGCTGTATAGTAAAGCAGAATCAGACAGTAAAAGCAATTATCCCGGCCGTTACGAAGACCGGCTTGCTTTTCACGCAACAATCAAAAAAAGCAAGACTACGCATACACGTATTCCTGAAAGCATGAGTCTGGTAGATGCGGTAAATAAAACCGTGCTGGAAGACTTTGCCATTGCCGGATTTTCTCTGGACCGTAATTATATTATTCAGGATACGGTTGGCGATTATAAAAAATATCTGGTATTTCCGGAAGAAGGCCTGAAGTTTAATCTGTTAAAGATGTTGCCGGATGCAGTATCCATTCCGTTGAATACAGCTATTATAAAAGCCTGGAAAAATAATGAAGCAGTTTCACTTAATAATCTTCATTATGAATTAAACGGACAATTCATCAGTCTTGTAATCAGTGTACGGCCGGATAAAGAAGTTTATGGCAACACACTCGTAGTTTTTAATTCGACACCTTACATGTTTGATTTGCCTGGCAATATTGAACATACAGAAGACGGCAATAAAAATTCTGTGATCAGCAAGCTGAAGCGTGAGTTGAAAGAAAGTAAGTTTAATCTGCAGACTGCAATTGAAGAACTGGAGACAACAAACGAAGAACTGCAGTCCAGTAACGAAGAGTTGCTTTCTTCAAATGAAGAGTTACAGAGTTCGAATGAAGAATTGCAATCTTTAAATGAAGAACTGCACACATTAAATACAGAACACCAGTTACGCATTCAGGAACTGATTGAGCTGAATGATGATCTGAATAATTATTTCCGTTGCAGCGATATCGGTCAGGTAATTGTTGATAAAGATCTGCTGGTACGTAAATTTAATCCTGCTGCTGCCAATCTTATTAATCTTATCGAAAACGATGTTTCCCGTTCCATTACACATCTTACGACCAATTTTAAATATGAAAATTTTGAACGTGATATTAAAGATGTGTTACTTGATAATAAAATTATTGAAAAGGAACTGAACATTGAAAACGGAACAACATTGCTGGTGCGTATCTATTCGTATATCCGTAAGAATAATATCATTGATGGTGCATTGATCAGCTTTATCGATATTACAGGCTTTAAGAAACTGAACAGTATTATCAATGGTGTGTTTGATGCCAGCAAAAGTTCTATTCTTGCCTTGAGTGCTGCCAGAAACCGGAGCGGTGCTATTACTGATCTTTTTACCATTACATCCAATGCGGTTGCCAATACATTATTCGGAAGGAATCTGTCGGAAGAACACATTTCTTTTTCTTCTGTAAGCATGCATTTGTATGAACTTATTTATAAAGACCTGATTCAGGTTATTGAAACAGGTAAAAGTTTCACAACGGAGTTGGGAATGTCTGATAAATGGTTTGATGTATCTGCTGTGAAAATGATGGATGGTCTTGCACTTACGCTCAATGATATTACTGATCGCAAAGGCATGGAAGATCAATTGCGAAAAAATTACGGGGAGTTATTTGTTGCCAAGGAGAACCTGAAGCAGCTGAATCAGAATCTTGAAAGAAGGGTAGCGGAAAGAACAGCAGCGCTTGGAACCAGCGAGGAGCGTTTTCGTCTGGTCTCAACAGTTACCAATGATGTGGTGGTTGACTGGAACTTTATGAATAATGCGTTGTGGTTAAGTGATAATTACGAACGTCTGTTGGGCTATAAGAAAGAAGACGTTGAACCGACACGGAAATTCTGGCTCGACAAAATTCATCCGGAAGACCGCGAGCGCATAAGTAAATACATTAATACCTATATCAATACTTCTCAGCCAAGCTGGCAGCTGGAATACCGCTATCAGCATGCAGACGGCACTTATAAGCTTATTAACGACAGAGGTTATCTGATGCTGGATGAAAATGGCACACCTTACCGCATGTTGAGTTCTATGCTTGATATTACGAATCTGCGTAATACAGAAAAAGATCTGAAAGAAAGTGAAATGCGCCTTGGTATGGCACTGGATGCTGCTACCATGGCGGCGTGGGATATTGATATGGAAACAGGGCAGATGGTGTATTCCAACACATTGCCAAAGCTCTTCGGCCATACCATTTTCTCATCGGATACGACCGTAGGAAAACTTGTACCGCAGATTCATCCCGAAGATATAGGTATCTATCAACGTTCCAGAGAGCGTATGGCAGAGACAGGTATTTATGACTATGAGATCCGGATTATATGGCCGGACAAGAGTGTGCACTGGATCAAAACTGTTGGAAATGTAATTGATGAACCAGGCAGACAGGCAAAACGGATTATCGGTATTTCGCGCGAGATCACAAAAGAGAAAGAAGCATCTCTGCACATGGAAAATATGGTTATACAGCGAACCAATGAATTGCAGAAATCAAATAGCGACCTGCAGCAGTTTGCATATATTGCCAGTCACGATTTACAGGAACCATTGCGCAAGATCCGTACATTTATTTCGCTCATTAATCAAAAAAGAGCCAAAGACGATCTGGATACATATCTGCATAAAATTGCCGCTTCTGCTGAAAGAATGTCTTCACTGATTAAGAATGTGCTGGATTTTTCGCGCCTTTCTTATGGACAGACGGCTATGATTGATGTTGATCTGAATAGCGTTATCAATTATCTGTTGGTAGATTTTGAGCTGATTATTGAAGAACGCAAGGCTGTTATACAAGTAGGGAAGCTGCCGCATATTCATGGTGTAGCGCATCAGATCAGTCAGCTGTTTTCAAACCTGATCAGTAACTCACTTAAATTCTGTGTCAAAGAACCAGTGATATCAATAGAAGCTGTTCAGCTGAATGCAAACCAGGTAAAAGCAATTGAACAACTGGATGCATCAAAAACATATACAGCCATCTCTTTAAAAGATAACGGTATCGGTTTTGAGCAGCAATATGCGGATAAAATTTTCAGTTTTTTCTATCGCATGGAACATGCAGAAGTTAATTATAAAGGCAATGGTATCGGACTGGCGCTTTGTAAAAAGATTGTCGAAAACCACGGCGGTATTATTACAGTAGATTCTGAAGTAGGAAAAGGAACAATGTTTAAGATTGTTCTTCCTGTATGATAAAGAAAACGGATTATTCAATTTTACCTTTCTTAATTTTCGGACATACTCTTAAGACTTGCTTATTGGGTGCAAGCATATAAAAAACATCCGGTTAACCGGATGTTTTACGTTCGATATTTAATTAATCGTGTTTACTGAATCTGTTATTCAATGCAGATTTTCTGAATAGCCGATCCTTTATCTGAAATTACTTTAATGGTATAAATTCCAGGTGAAAGAGCATCTACATTGATTCTGCTGGTTTCAGACCGCATGACTTCGTTGCCAAGCATATTGTATACAATCACTTGATCAATTGCATCAGCAGATTCAATAATAACATAATCCGATGCAGGGTTCGGGTATATGCGGATGTTGGATGAAGTTGCATTTATTACTGCTGTTGCTGGCGGAGGGGGATCTTGCGGATCTTGCTTTTCAACAGGTGCTGCTCCGTTGTATAATATGACTAATCCCATCGGATCAATACTATTGGTTACAATATCAACATCACCATCGTTATCAATATCGTTTGGTGTTATTGAAGTAACAGACACGAATAGTTGAACACTTTGAGATAATGTAAAATTGCCCGATCCATCATTCTTTAAAATATTTACTGCCGTTGTATATGCCCCGCCATCTGAACTGATGATATCTATATCACCATCACCATCAACATCTGCAACATCAGAGCAATATGAATTATATGGAAAATCAATATGCTGCATGCTGAATCCGGTTGATTGATTGAATCCGATATCAAAACCTCCTCCATTATAACCTTCAAAAGTTATAAAATCCATTTTGCCATCATTATTAAAATCGGCTGTTTGTAGCTCAATTGCACCATTAAATGTACCGATTGTGTTGCTTAGCGAAAAGTTAGCATGTCCATCGTTTTCAAATGTCAATATATGGAAAGGTGAAAATGTAGTGCCGACAATATCCATATCGCCGTCCATATCTATGTCAAGCGCTTTCAGATCAAATGCATGTCCGTCTGTCAGGAAGGAAAATGTTTTTTCAGTGAAGCTTCCTGTACCATTGTTTATGTTAACGGAAAGCCCGGTAGCAAATGTGAACGCAGCAATGTCTATATTTCCGTCACCGTCAAAGTCTGCAGTTGCCAGGCCTTCCGGAACGTCTGATAACAGGATATTTTCAGCCGGAGCAAAAACTGCTGAGCCGTTGTTCTTAAATACCGTTACCGCCTTGGTGGCAGTTAAAATATCCAGGTCACCATCTGCATCGATATCTGCCAGGCTCATTGCCTGCGGCACTGTACCGCATGATAGCTCAATCGAAGAAGCAAACTGCTGCTTATTATTTAAATAAACAGACAGCTGATCTGTATAGAAATCTGTTGTGACGATATCAAGATTACCGTCATTGTCAAGATCTGCTGTCTTACTGATTCTTCCTGTTTGACTCACTAAGCTAAAATTATCGCTTGCTTTGCGGGTTGAATTTCTCAACGCAAAGTTGCCGCTACTAGTAATTGGTCTGGTAGTAAATTCGTATGTAAATGGAGTCATTACATTTACGTTGTTACTTGTTTCTATTTGATTGGTGAGACTTACAGAAATTTTTTCGTTCGGAAAGAATTTCTGATCCGTCTGAAAAGAAACAGTTGAAGGTGTTGAAAGAGATACTGTACCTTTGTTGGAATCAAAACCTGTATAACTACTGAAAATTCTGACACTCTCTGTATTGATTGTAGACGGCAGCATGCTTGTCGCATAATGTATATCAATGCCATTTAATGTTGAAATGTTATGGCTGTTAAAATCCGGATTTACTGAAGCGATAATCGGGCAGTCCTGTATAATTGTTATATCAGTGCCATTGTCATTGCTTATTATTGATAAGCTGTTACATACAATCCGTATCCGGTAAGCGTTTCCGGCTGACACGCTCATAGGCACCGTGCAGGTAATCGGAGAGGTTGTGCCGGTTCCGATTGAAACAGGTGTGGCAAATGATCCTGTTGCATCGCTTAGCTCAACAGAGTATGTGTTGTTGTCAGGTAGTCCGTACGTTGTAAACGGGACGTCCATTTTTGTGCTGCCGCAGAACGTTGTATGTGCTATTGGTTGAGATTCTATAGAGGGTTCGGCATTTAATAACAATCGTAAATTTGCTGCTCCTGTCATTATAATATCCAGATCCCCATCATTGTCAATATCGGCTGGAATAGCATGGTCGGGTTGAGGGTTTATCGCTATAAATTGTGATGATATAAAAGAGGCAGATCCGTTATTTTTTAATGTTGTTAACCCCAGAGGATTTATAGTAGGAACTATTAAATCAATATCTCCATCGCCATCAATATCACCTATGTCAAGTCTATAAGCTGTTTGTTCTGTTTGCACAGATTGAAGGGTAAATGTTCCGCTCGTGTTTATTCCCAGCGTTACAGTATTTGTACCATCATATGTTGCAAAATCTATTTTTCCATCGTTATTAAAATCTGCCGTATAAATAAAAGTGTTTGCATTCGCTGTATTCATCAGATCTTTATGTGTAAAGTTCCCGTATCCGTCATTTGTGTATGTTGCTAATATGCCACTTACTGATGAACCTTGTCCATATGTATACGCTGAAACAATAACATCTACATCTCCGTCAGAATCAATATCCCCAGAAGCACAGCAGTAGGAATATACATTAGATCCAAGGCTTAGCGGGGTTGTTGTTTTTGTAAAATTTCCTGTTCCATCGTTAATGTTACAATAGAGTGTATAATAGTCTATGCTGATTATATCCATATTGCCATCGCCATTAAAATCTGCATTGCAAATTGTGTATCCGTTCAGGTGTAAACCGGGTACAACAATTGATGAAAAAACTGCATTCCCATCATTTTTAAAAACAGGCGTCTGTTTTGCATTTGCATCTGATGTTACGATATCTGCATCTCCGTCTGCATCAATATCTGCAATGCATATGTCGTAAGGATTCATTCCGCAGGGATAAACTGTTTTTGAAGGAAAGGTTCCATTTTCATTGATATGTACGGATAACGTATTATCAATAGAATTTTGTGTGACAATGTCGAGGTCGCCATCATTATCCAGATCTGCAGTTTTGATAGCGGTGTATGTGTCGGGGGTATTGCCAAAAACATTTTCTTTGGCGAAAAACGTACCTGCACCGGACTCCGGCTGTACGCGAAAATTAAATACATATCCATTTGATAATGGCGCCTGGTCTGTATTTTTTAACTGACTGGTAAGGCTTACCGATACCTGTTCGCCCGCAAAATAATTCTGATCAGATTTAAAAGATGCTGTTGTAGGAGATGAGATGGTTACTGTACCGTTTTTGGAGTCAATTCCTGAATAGCCTTTAAATACACGTATGTTATCTGTACTAACAGATGCGGCCGACATATCTGTTGTGAACGATGCTGTTATAATTGCATCAGGTTTTACCGTATTGCTGTTTGGTGCCGGATTTACAGAACTTACAGCCGGACAATCTTTCGTAATGGTTAAATCAATTCCGTTGTCTGTTGCTATGAGATTCATGCTATCGCATACAGCCCGTATTCTATAGCCGGTACCTAATGGTGCTGAAGCCGGAATTGTACACAAAACAGGAGAGTTTAATCCGGTTCCAATAACAGTAGCAGATGTAAAATTACCGTTGATATCACTTAACTGAATTTTAAAAGGTACTGCATCAGGTATTCCGCGGCGGATAAATGGAGCGATGATTGTATTGCCCGCACAAAACGTGGTTAATGAAGGAGCTTGCGTTGTAAAGGTTACGTCGTTAATAAAACAATGTACCGATGATGCTCCAATTATATTCATAAAACCAACTAAATCGATATCCCGATCGTTGTCTACATCTGCTGCGAGTGCAAAATCAATATTATTTATTTTTCTTACAACCGGGAAATCACCACTTCCATTATTTAAGGCAATCCATAATGTAGAGTTCTCAATGGGAGATGGAAAAAATAAATCCATATTATTATCTCCGTTAAAATCAGCTGCCTTTACATTTGCTAATGGGCCGCCGAAACTAAGTGGTTTTGATACAGAGAACGTATTGCCGGCATCATTCAACAGGATTTTACTGTCCCCGGCTATGTCAGGGAGCTTGTCATTATTCAGGTCGCTTACGACTAAATTCTGGCTCCAGTATCCACTGCTGACAATTCTTTTCTGAAAGGTTTGCGCTATATGCATATTACTGAATATATACAGGTTATTCATTGTTCCGCATATTATATCCAGATCTCCGTCATTATCCATGTCATTTACGGATAATGCAGTTGTAAATTCAAACAGCACTATGGTTGTTGAAACAGCAAAATAAAAATTGCTGTTATTCAGAAAGATCGTTAATTCATTGCCTGTTGTAAAAATTAAATCAATAAACCCGTCGTTATTGATATCTCCGGATTTAAGATACTGGCAGTTTGTGGATATTGTTTGTGTTACACTAAAGTTTGCCTGACCATCATTTGTTAAAATTAAGATATTTGCATCCTGAAGTAACGCTATATCCAGATCCCCGTCATTGTCATAGTCAAAGAGTTCAGGGCCGCTTGCAGTTGAGGTACGTGTGTAAATTGTTTTTTTATCCGTACATGAACCATCTCCGTTATTGAAGTTGGCATGCATGTCTCCTGTTTGTTGATCTATTGTAATTATATCTATTTTTCTGTCGTTGTTTAAATCCCCGACAGCATATAAAAGGGATACGGACAAATTACTAGTAGAATCTATTGTCTTGTAAGGAGTAAATAGTGCAGATGCTGTTTTAGAACCAGCGATAAACGTTGTTGTTGTGGGGTTAGCGAGTGTAGCCCCTGTAGCCGATTTATTTGTAGAATCAATAGTTACCGTAATTTTTTCTCCGGCAAAATAGCTTGATGGAGAAAAAGTCAGTGTATTTCCATTGTTAGAAATAGTTCCTTTATTTAAATAGCTTCCAGAAAAAGAACCATAAACAGTTAACCCGGTAGCTGGTAATTCAGGGGATTGTGAAAAAGCAGCAACAACAATGTCAGAAGCCTGTACATTTTGTGTATTTGCAGATGGCGTCACACTTTTAAGAATATTGCAATCGGAATGGATCGTAAGATCAAAGCCATTGTCTTTGCCTGTAATCGCAGGATTGGTACTTATAAAGCGTATCCTGTATTGATTGCCTGCCGGTACGGATGCAGGAATTGTACAGGTGATAAATGAAGTAGTATTATTGGCAGAACCTATTTCAACAGGTGCGGCAAAACTTCCCGTTTTATCAGACAGTTGTATTTTGAAGATATTACCTGTATTAAACATTCCGGTTTTATTTACGGGAATATTGACCGGGAAGGAAGTACATAATTGATTCGTGAAAGGTATAGGATTTGAAAGGCTTACTTTGGTTGCTCCGTTTAATAATACAGATATCGTACTAGATTCAAGATTAGCGGTAGCAATATCCATATCCCCATCATTATCAAAATCCGCACTTATTAAAGATGAAATCTGGAAGACATTCTCCAGTGTTTTTCGGCTATAAAGATTGAAACTTCCGTCTCCGTTATTTCTCCATACGTCTAGCGTGTCGGGTTGTCCGATTGAAAAATTTGTAAATGCCAGATCTATATTTCCATCTCCGTCAAAATCCGCTGCCGGATTAAAGTGAATTATAGTTGAACTGTATGTGCCTATTGAATCAAAGTCTGAAAAATTACCATTGCCTGTATTTCTAATTATGCCAAATGCTGATGGATATTTTATGATCGGATCTAAATAACCATTTTTATCGAAATCGCCCAATGCAATAATTTCAGGGGATTGATATTGTTTCTGAGGAATGGGTATGGTGAAATTTGTAAAATTACCTTTTCCATCGTTTTTCAAAAGTGAAAGATTTCCATTACAAACCAAAATATCCAGGTCTCCGTCGTTGTCAAAATCACCTGTTCTGTAGCTGTTTCCGGTAATGTTCAGTTTTGTACTTGATAGGCTGAAGTCCCCATTATTTGTGTTCCATACTATGGCTATCGTTTTAAGGGTGCTTGTATAATTATTATCAATAACGATATCAATCATTCCGTCGCCATTGAAATCACCTGTTGAAACAGTGTTTCCTGCAATGGGAATAATAATATCTTTCTTAATGAAATTACCTTGTTGAGTATTTGTGAAAATGGTAATAACATTATTATCCAGATAGGTTACACATATATCTGCATATCCGTCATTGTTAAAATCAGATGCATTAATATTCGCAACATAGGCATAAGATGGTATCAGATTGTAAAATGCCGTATATATACCGTTCCCTTGATTTAATTTAGTATAGATTCCATAGGAGCCATTTGCAGCCAGTGAAATAATGTCAATCAGTCCGTCTTTGTTAAGATCTCCAGACACAACCTGTATAGGTCTGTTGATAGATATATTTGTTGTATCTGTAAAGGTTGCAGGGGCAGGAGATGCTGCAACAATATACTCTGCTGTATACCCGTTGCTCATGGAAATGCCGGACATGTCAATTGCTGCAGAATCAATCATGACCGATATTTTTTCTCCCGGATGGTAATATTGTTGTGGCGTAAAAATAATACTGTTGCTGTTTTTTGTATACGTTCCTTTGATTTTTCCAGAATACGAGCCGTATATACAGCATATGGTGTCGGATGCAACCGCATCTGACATGGATTTACTGAATGTAACAGTAATGGATGCATGGTCTGAAATATTGAGCGCATTAGAAACAGGAGAAATGCTTATTACTTTCGGATGATCGATGAATGGTGTAACCTTCATCGTAATTGTATTCGAAATAACTGATGCCGGTCTTGCGCAAACAGCATTGCTTGTAAGTACACACGAAACAACATCGCCATCCTGAAGTGTTGTTGTGGAAAATGTACTTCCGCTTCCACTGGTAACAGCATTTATTTTCCATAAGTAATCAGGAGCGCTTCCTCCGTTTGTGCTTGCAGCAGTAAATGTTACAGCATCTCCCGAAACGATTGTTGTCTTAGTGGCAGTGATGGATACAGATGTTGAAAGTATTGGATTGACAGTAAGTGTAAACGGTGTTGAAGGTAAACTTCTGCAGCCATTTGCAGCCGTTACTTCAACTGTATACGTGCCGGCATTTTTTGCATAAATAAATCCGCCGCTGGCATTCGTATTCCATTTGTATGTGCTATAACCTGCCGATGCCAAGAGCTGTAAACTGTCTCCGGCGCAAACGGACGTACCTGCAGCAGTTATCACAGGTTTTGTTGTTGTTATAACTGTTTTTACAAGCGCTGTATCTGTCAGCATTAAAGAGGCACAGCCGGTTTTTCCTGCATATACAGTATATATATTATCACCTGCCTGAATAGCGGAAGCGGGCAGCGATATGGTTGCCGCGCTACCGGTTCCGGTAATCTGTGCTACGCCCGTACCTGCCAGTTTAAGTGTATACTGTACCCCATTTTCAGATGAATTCAATGTGATAACAGCTGCATTGCCATAACATACACTCTGGCCCGAAACCGCTACAGATGTGGACGGTGCCGTGCAGCCTGTAAGATTCTGATCAATTAAAAAACAAGCGGTTGATGCGCCATTTAAGGTTGTATAAGAACCTCCGGAAACAAGTATTTTACCATTGCCAAGTTTGTTGATATTATATCCCTGACTTCCTATAGTGTGAAACACCTGATTTGTTATGCTCCATGTAGCCGTAGCAGGATCATATATTTCAATTAATTTTGTGTTTGATGGATTTGTAAAATCTCCCAGTCCATAGGCAAGTACTTTCCCGTTGTCCATCAGGATAGCCTTGCTGGAAGCGCGGTTTGAACTCATTTCTGCAGTTGCAGTAAAAGACAGTGTTGCATTGTTGAACAGCTCTGCAGTTGTCTGGTCGTCAAAATTGCTTCCGCCGGTTATCAGTACATTACCGTTATTCAATAAAACAGAACTGTGATTTTGTCTGTCACCGATTAATTTTGAAGCAAGAAGTGTCCATGTGCCTGCATCCGGATTGTAGATTTCAGCATCGTGCCCCAGTGTTGCAAGTATCCTGCCGTCGGCAAGCATTACAAGACATGTTCCGTCATAACCAACCAATGAAGGGCTTGAAGTGAAAGACCATGTATTGGTTGATGGATTATACAATTCGCAGGTATTATCCTGAATGCCTCCTACAACAAGTACTTGCCCGTTTCTTAAACTAATTGCTGCATGATATGTCCGGGCAACATGCATGCTGTCTGTATATGACCATATGCCGGTCTGGACATTATATATCTCACAGGAAGCAGACATCGGATCTATCGATGTAGCCTGTTGTCCGCCAATGGCCATTACGTTTCCATTGGGAAGAACGACAGATGCAAAATCAGTCCGCAGCTTATTCATAGAACCCGTTGTTGACCATGTTCCCGTGGCCGGATTATAAAGCTGCGCAGATTTATATACAACAGGACTTATTCCATTACAGTTATCCCCGCCAAATGCCAGAACCTTGCCGTTGTAGAGCAACTGTGTTTCATGGAACCATCTGTCATTGCTTAATGAGCCCGTTGTTGTGATGGTTTGGGAAAATGCAAAAGAGGAGAATAGGAAAAGAGAAATGAAGCAAAATATCTTTTTCATGCAAGAATAAATCGAATAGAGTGTAAATATAATTACATTTTTATTAAAAATATAATTATAATGTAATTGTATGCTGTACAGATGCAATACACAGATAATGCATATAGATGTGTAAACGGAAACAGCTACAACAATCAGAGATTCAGCTACAGTATGTTACATTTAAGTGCACATTTTTGTATTATACATTTAATCAATATACGTTATGAAAATCATTGTAACCGGTTCTTTAGGAAATATAAGTAAACCACTAACAAAACAACTGACAGGGGAAGGGCATGCTGTAACAGTAGTAAGCAGCGATGCCGGCAAGCAGCAGGAAATTGAACATATGGGCGCGAGAGCTGCGATCGGTTCAATAGAAGATGTAGCTTTTCTTACCAGCACATTTACCGGTGCGGACGCTGTTTATTGTATGCTGCCGGGAAGAAGGAATTTTTCTGATCCGGATTTTGATCTGATTGCTTATTCAAACAGCATGGTGAGTAATTATGTGCAGGCAATTAAACAATCCGGTGTGAAACGCATTGTTTATTTAAGTAGTGTAGGTGCACACACCAATGTAAATAACGGTATTCTGGTTTTTCATTACAATGCAGAACAAATCATGAATACCCTGCCTGCTGATGTGGCCATTACCTTTATGCGCCCGGTTGGATTTTATTATAATCTGCTTGCCTTTATTAACGGCATTAAAACACAGGGTGTGATAGCCTCTAATTATGGCGGTGACGATGTTGTGCCGTGGGTTTCAGTACTTGATATTGCTGCTGCTGTAGCGGAAGATATTCAAAAACCTTTTACCGGCAGAAGCATACGTTATATTGCGAGCGAAGAGATCAGCTGCAATAATGTTGCACGTATCCTGGGAGCTGCCATTGACAAGCCCGACCTGAAATGGATCACTATCACCAGCGAACAGTTATTGAATGGTATGCTGGCAGCAGGAGTAGGGTCAAATCTGGCAAAGGGGCTGGTTGAAATGAATGCTGTAATTCATGATGGCAGTATCTATGCAGATTATTACCGCAACAGGCCAACGCTTGGCAAGGTAAAGATTCAGGATTATGCAGCGGAGTTTGCTGCTGCGTATAATCAAAAATAATCTGATGCATATTTCGGTGATCTTAACAATCCTCCAAGGGTTAACTAGTATACTATTCAATTGAGTTATTAAAGGAAACTTGGAGGGCTTATATTTAAAAACACAATAACACCGAAAATTACGTTGGTATGATTAAAATAAATATATTGAAGTATGGCCGGTAAAGAAATTTTGCGCGTCAAAACAATAAGCGAATACCATCAGGCAATGTGTCTTCCTAAACCGGAACATCCGTTGATCTCAGTTATCCGGTATGAAGACCTTAAACGTCCGTCTAATAAACAAATAATTCTGGCGTTTGAGTTTTATTCGATATCCTTAAAACGAATTTCAAATCCGAAAGTTAAATACAAGTATGGACAACAATCGTATGATTTTGATGGTGGTATTTTATTTTTTATTTCACCCGGCCAAACGTTTTCAGTAGAAACGGAAGAAGAATATACCATATCGGGATGGATGCTGCTGATCCATCCCGATTATTTATGGAACACACCATTGGCAAAAACAATCAGGCAATACGAATATTTTAGTTATGCTGCTAATGAAGCACTGCATCTTTCAGATAAAGAAGAGCAGATGGTGCTTGGTATTGTAGAAAATATTGCACAGGAGTATCACTCGAACATTGATAAATTCAGTCAGGATGTAATCATTGCCCAGATTGAATTGTTACTCACGTATGCAGACCGTTTCTATAACCGCCAGTTTATCACGCGCAAGATTCCGAATCATGAAATTCTCAGCAGGCTGGAAGATCTGTTAACAGATTATTTCAATAGTGACAAACTTATGGAGCATGGTCTGCCGACTGTTCAGTACATTGCAGACAAACTGAACGTTTCCCCGAACTATTTAAGCAGTCTTCTGAAAGTGCTTACCGGACAAAGCACACAGCAGCATATACACGACAAGCTGATTGAGAAAGCAAAAGAAAAATTATCAACCACAAAATTGTCGGTTAGCGAAATTGCGTACGAGCTTGGATTTGAACATTCACAATCGTTCAGTAAATTATTTAAAAGCAAGACAAACCTTTCACCAGTAGAATTCAGACAATCTTTTAATTGAATAAATTCACACTGAAAACAGGTGTATTATAATGAAATAAAATATTGGCATATGGAAATCAAACGAAACGCATCACAACCTTCAACCAAAGGTGCAGCGGAATATTTTACAGGAAACGTACGTCTGGATCAACCCTTTCAGGGAACTGAGCCGGCAACTATACGTGGTGCAGTTGTAACATTTGAACCTGGTGCACGGACAGCATGGCATACACATCCGCTCGGCCAAACACTTATTGTTCTGTCAGGCTGTGGGTGGGCACAAAAGCTTGGCGGACCGATTGAAGAAATTCGTCCGGGAGATGTGGTATGGTTTGATGCCAATGAAAAACACTGGCACGGGGCAACAGCAACAACAGCCATGACCCATATTGCCATTCAGGAAGCGCTTGATGGAAAAGTTGTTGAATGGATGGAACATGTAACGGATGAACAATACCACAAAAAAATAAATTAAAATAACATCAGATGTGCGTGTCATGAAGATAATGTCTGTGCTACATCTACTTGCTTTTCTTAATACCTGTTTCGTTCTGATAGTATTTTTATACAAACTACGTATTTATATTTTTTATAGGACTGTTTACCTTATCAGATTCTCTTCGTAGGATATTCAGCATAAAGGCAATAAATAAACGAGGCATAGAATTTTATATGTAAGGGCCGGCCTTCTGTATCTGAATGCATATCTGCATTCAGGGTATTTATTATATACAAAAAACTGTTTGACACATCATGCTACTATTGTATATCAATAGGACAGAATGTTTTTTGCCTTAGAACGAGAATATCTTTAACCGTACATTTTATATAAATAAATTTTTAAACCCTAAACATAAAGTAAAATGAAAGTGATGTTAATACGCAGCATTAAACTGCTGCTTATGCTGCATACGTGTATCTATGCGTATGCTCAGATTCCGCTGGTATACAATGTTGAAAATACCGGATCTGCCTGTACAAAACCGGCATTGCCCACACTTGCTAACTTGAAAGCTTATGCAAATCTGCCGGATCCCTTTGCCTGGGCAAATGGCAGCGGGCGTATCGGTAGCTTTGCCGATTGGGAATGCAGACGGAATGAAATAAAAGCACAGATTGAAAATTATGAAATCGGTGCGAGGCCTCCAAAGCCAGCCAATATTAGTGCGACCTGGGCTGCAGGTACCAGTACATTAACGGTAAAAGTAACAGAAGGTACACAAACCCTTACTTTGACATCCAAGATTGTTCTTCCGTCAGGCGCAGGGCCTTTTCCGGCAATCATAGGAATGAACAGCCCTACAGGAAGTCTTCCCGCAACTGTTTTCAGCAGCAGAAACATTGCACAGATTACCTATAACCACGATCAGGTAACAACATATAATAATAAAAGTGCAAATGATCCATTCTATAAATTATATCCGAACCTTGCAGCTAACGGACAATACTGTGCATGGGCATGGGGTGTAAGCCGTATCATTGATGGGCTGGAGCTGGTACAGGCACAACTGCCCATTGATTTAAAACACATCGGTGTAACAGGGTGTTCGTATGCAGGCAAGATGGCACTTTTTTCAGGTGCACTTGATGAGCGTATTGCACTTACCATTCCGGAAGAATCAGGTGGCGGCGGTTCTGCTGCATGGCGTGTTTCTGAAACCTTGGGAGCGGTTGAAAAATTAGGTGCTACCAATAACCAATGGTTCATGCAAAGCATGTTCCAGTTTGCGGGAGCCAATGTGCCTAAGCTGCCGCACGATCATCATGAATTATTAGCTATGGTGGCTCCGCGCGCATTGCTTGTTATCGGTAATGGCGCAACGGACTATGTATGGCTGGCAGAAGAAGCAAGTTATGTATCCTGCAGAGCTGCCGAAGATGTATATAAAACCCTCGGCATATCGGACCGGTTTGGCTTTTCACAGGTTGGCGGACATGCCCACTGCAGTTTTCCGGCAAGCCAGAATCCGGAACTGACAGCCTTTGTCGATAAATTTCTCCTTGGTAAAACAACAACAAACACATCCGGTATTGCAAAAAATCCATTTCCGAATACCGATTACAATAAATGGATCAGTGCCTGGAAAGGTTACGTATTACCTGTTGTCAGCGCTAATGCACCGGTTGTAAGTATTACGGCGCCGCTAACGAATGCCTCATACACAGAAGGAGATAATATTACAATCAATGCGACAGCAACTGTTGCAACAGGCAGTATATCAAAAATTGATTTTTATCAGGGAACAACCTTGCTGGGTAGTGATGCCTCTGCACCTTATACATTTGTCTGGAATAATGTGCCCGCGGGAACATATCAGATTACCGCAAAGGCAACCAGTGCAGCAAACGATGCCGGCAGTTCTTCTGCTGTTACGGTTCAGGTTATCAAAGCAGTCTTTCAGACGAGTGCCGCACCAGCCATTGACGGTACGATTGATGCCGTGTGGAACAACTATACATCCGTTCCTATAGTTAATCTTGTGAGCGGCACAGTAAGTTCCGCAACAGATCTTTCCGGAAACTGGAAAGCCATGTGGGATGCCGCCAATCTATATATACTGGTTCAGGTAACGGATGATATAAAACGCAATGATGGCGGTACGGATGTATACAATGATGACGGCGTAGAGGTATATGTGGATTTTGGAAATACAAAGGCAACAACGTATGGTGCAAATGACCAACAGTATACGTTTCGCTGGAATGACGCCACTGCGGCATATGAAATCAATAAACATTCTGTTGCAGGTATTGTTAAAGGTACAACGAATACAGCTACCGGATACATTATGGAAATGAGTATTCCATGGAGTACCATCGGTGGTGTGCCAACGGTAAACAACCTGGAAGGTTTTGATATCATGATCAGCGATGATGATGACGGAGCAGCCAGAGACGGCAAACTTGCCTGGACGGCTACAACAGATGATACCTGGAGCAATCCGTCTCTTATGGGTACCATTGTATTAAAAGGGCTGAACTGTACGCCACCGGCAGCAACCATTACAGCCACCGGTACTACCAGTATTTGCAGCGGAGGAAATGTTTTGCTGAATGCAAATACAGGAACAGGCTTCACGTATGCCTGGAAAAAAGATAATACAGTGATTGCAGGGGCAACTGCTGCTGCTTATACGGCAACGCTCGCCGGTTCTTATACACTGACGGTTACATCTGCAGGTTGCTCCGCTACTTCAAGTCCGATAGTGGTTACGGTAAATGCCTTATCCGCTGCCATTATAACTGCCGCAGGTACGCTTACATTCTGTACGGGTGAATCTGTACTGCTTACAGCAAGTTCAGGTACTTCTTACAAATGGATGAATGGTTCGGCCCAGGTGGGGACAGATGCCAGTTATACAGCCACAGCATCCGGATCGTATACCGTTGAGGTAACAAATGCCGGAAATTGTAAAGCTACTTCAGCAGCAACAATTGTAACCGTACATGCAGCACCGGTTGCTCCCGCAGTAACAGCAATGCTTAATTATTGTCAGGGAGCAGCAGCTGCGCCATTAACGGCAACAGGAACCGCATTGAAATGGTATCCGCTTTTAACAGGCGGTACGGCATTTACAACTGTACCGATCGTATCAACCGCAACAGCAGGTACAATCAATTACTATGTGTCGCAAACAACGAATGGGTGTGAAAGTGCGCGTGCAACAATTGCAGTAACCGTACAAGCAGCACCAGCTGTACCAACTGTTACGCCACCGATATCCTATTGTCAGGGAGCAGCAGCAGCGCCATTAACGGCAACAGGAACCGCATTGAAATGGTATCCGGTTTTAACCGGCGGTACAGCATTTACAACTGTGCCTATCGTATCAACCGCAACAGCAGG
>FTDL01000026.1_pt1 | contig 32023 bp, 19 predicted proteins | sample 1639951 | NCBI WGS metagenome assembly FTDL01 (sample SAMEA3914869, study PRJEB12502) | metagenome | biome: forest; material: soil | place: USA | collected 2012-03-12 | depth 0.1 m
AGCTCTGACAAAGGCGTAACATGGATTGCAGGAGGTACGCAGTTTAATCTTCCGAGTTATACATCAATCAATAAAATATCTTTTGTAAATACACGTGTTTTTGTAATTACGGAAGAGAATGGATTGTATTCAAATGCATTGTCGGAAGTACCTGCAGTTGTTACATCACTGTTTGAACCAACAGTTTTAAATACAACAGCATTGGGTATATCGCCCAATCCGAATTCAGGAACATTCAGGCTAGGCTTTTCTTCTTTATCTGCACAAATTTCAGAAATTGTTATTTCGGATTATGCAGGAAATGTAAAAGATCGTTTTACTTCTAAGCAGGAATTGTATATCGTAAATTATACACCAGGTATGTATATTGTTCAGGTTAAAACAACGGATGATGCTTTATATGTTCAGAAAATGATTATTGAATAAGTAATAAGTAAAAAGTAATAAGTAAATAATGTCATATTCTTGTGATGGAACAGGAGAATACACAGTACTGAACATCTTGATAAACAGAGATGCGCAGATTTTACAGCATATGGATAGTGTTTTGAATATCCTTTTTATATATTTCTGAAATAAATAGCTGCATTATGAGTCAACAACCATTAATAGAAAAAGTTTTAACAGCAGATGAACAACGTAATCTGACTCCGGATGAAGTAATAAAAAGTTTGAAAGAAGGAAACAAACGTTTCTGTTCAGGCTCGCTAACACTACGGGATCACTCTAAGCAAATACGCGATGCGATAAACGGTCAGTTTCCCAAGGCTATCGTTTTATCATGTGTCGATTCGCGTGTACCGATAGAAGATATATTTGATAAAGGAATCGGGGATATGTTTGTTGCCCGTGTTGCCGGCAATATTGTAAATGAAGACATTCTTGGCTCTATGGAATTCAGTTGCAAAGTGTCCGGAGCGAAATTGGTTTTAGTACTTGGTCACGAATATTGCGGAGCAATCAAAGGAGCGATTGATAAAGTTGAATTAGGAAATCTTACCGGTTTATTAAATAAAATCCGCCCGGCTGTAGAAAGATGCAATCATTTTACCGGCGAACAAACATCAAAAAATCCGCAGTTTGTTGATATGGTTGTTCGGGAAAATATAAAAGTAACTGTAAATAATATCCGTAGCCAAAGCTCTATTTTACGTGATATGGAAAATGCCGGAGAAATTAAAATTGTTGGCGCATATTATGATATGGATAACGGGCAGGTGGTGTTTTATGAATAGAAAACTAATTATGAATTATGAATTATGAATTATGAATTATGAATTATGAATTATGAATTATGAATTATAATAATTTAAGATCTTATTCATAATTCATAATTAGTTCTACCCACGTGTACCGCTTTCTGTTTTTACGATAAAGCTGATTGTGTTGATTTTTATACGCTTCTTTTTCAAATACAATATTTCGATACGCTAAGTCTTTATCAAATTTATATCTGAATAAATTGAAAGTATAATTCAATAAATATAGTGGAAAGAATAAAAAAGGAGTAAGTTCTTTTACCTGCTCGTGATGAATCATTTCGTGATTGATCAGCACTTCATTCTGCATGTCTTTTTTGTCTTTAAAAAAAATCCAGAATACTGCATATTGTGCGGTGAATCCTTTTTCGGCATCTTTCGATTTACTGAACAAGCCTGTAATGTTGCGCATGTACCAATTGGCGTGAACAAATTTCATTTATAAATATATTTATTATAAACCAATCATAATAAACGAGCCCCAGTACTTTGGATTCGGATACGTTTTCATTAATTCTTTTTTCGCCTTGCTAAAGGCTTCTCTTTTATTGCTGGATTGCAGCCAGTACTTGTAGAAATTTTCCATTAACTGAATGGTTACTTCATCCGATACTTTAGACAAACTCATGATAATTGATTTTGCGCCGGCAACCGTAAACGAACGCTGTAAGCCATAAACGCCTTCGCCAGTCTTTACTTCACCTAAACCTGTTTCACAAGCACTCAATACAACCAGCTCCGTTTTATCAAGCGATAAGTTCATTGCTTCATAAGCAGTAAGAATACCATCGGTTTTATTTATTGTATTAATATTGTCTGTTGTTAGAAGCTCACCACCGTTATATAATAAAACACCGGATTTCAATAATGGGTTTGTTGCAATTTGTTCTGTAATATCTGTTGAATTACTTTCTTTATTTTCTGTCCAGAAAAAACCATGTGTAGAAATATGAAATACAGTGGGACTGTAAATTGTTTTAACAGTATCTTCCGTGGCAGATTTTTCAAGATATAATGTAGATATCCAATTATTTTTTGTCAGCAATGAATCAATTTTTACAACCTCTTCTTCAGAACCTGGTAATTGGTCAACTGTTTGTTCATCTGAAGGTGTTACAGAATAATATGTTGGATTTCCGACCAAGGTAATAGTTGGGGTTGTTTTTTTTAGCGTAGAATTTTTTGTACTCATAAGAGATCTGTCAATAATATCCCGGCAGGTTCCTATGCATACAATGTTTTTTGAATTAATTAAAAACTCTCCGTTTTCATTTCTAAGTGTTTCGAGATTAATCTGATTGTAAACCCCGTCGCCGGCAAAATAAATACTGGTATATTTCTCTGAAATAAGCGTTGTTATTGGTTTCCAGAATTGGCTGTAAGAAGCGTTATCTTCCTGTTCAAATTTTATAAGGTTTCTGTAATATTTTAAATGTCTAGTCTCTAGTTCAGCGCCGTTTTTTTCGATTACATATTCCGGATTTTTAGACGTGTGATTAATAGCTACAAAAGCATACCAGATGGTATCGCTGAATGATTTTGTATAAAGTCTGAACGGAATTGTTTCGATTGCTATTTCATTTTCCTGTAAACTTTCTTTTAATTTTTTCCAGTTATATAAATGGCTGCTTTTTGATTTGCTTTCAACAAAATCTTCAGATATAGAACTAAGCTGTTTTTCAATTGATTCCAAAGAGCTTTCTAACAACGGTATGTCTACGCCGTTTTCTTTTCGCTGTGCCGCACTCATAGAGTAAGCAATAGATAATTCATCACGCGCATCCTGCCAATTCTGATATAAGCGTATAGATGTTGTATCCCCACTTGCATAGATTCTGTTTTTTATTTTCAGCAAAGAGTTGAGGAGCAATGATTTTGTCTGAAGCTGAATATTTAAAACCTTCTCAATCATAACCGGATTAGAAGTACTGTTTGTAAATGCAATGGTTTTATAAAACTCAAAATCGACTTTTATTTTATCCCAATAAGCTACTTTCCCGCGCTCACTTAAAAATGGAAATACCTGGTCTAAATACAACAATGATTTATTGGTACATTCTTCAATGTTTTCAATAGCTTTTGCGTTATTTCCTAAAATATAATACATCTGTGCAGAGCTTCCAAGTGCAGAGATGTATCCCGGATGCTCATCATCGAAAATATTCTTATACTGCTCGCCGGATTTTTGAAAGAAGCCAAGCGCATTTGAATATTGAGCCGAACGATAATAAATCTTTCCAGATAAATAATCCAGTTGTGCGTTGTGCACATTCAACGCACCAACATTGCTGCTCCATATATTTTTGGCTTGCTCAATATTACCAAGTGCTTTCGCGTGTTGATTTGTCTGAGCATAAAATATAGAAAAATCTTCAAGTGCTTCTGCGTATAAAATAGATTTATCGCTGGCATTATCATTTATAATTTTTAATGATCTGATAAAACTATCTTCAATGGATTTGTACGTACTTTTATTTTTTCTGTTGGTATATTCATCTGCTTCAAATGTTGCTAATGCATATTGATGCAGGAGCGTACCTGTCTTAATATTATTTTCTCCATATTTTTTTGCATATATAGCTAAGGCATCTTTAATCGAAGTTTCAGCTTTATCGTAATCGCCGATGGCTGTGTACAGTTGTTTATAAAACAGCAGGCTGGTTGCATATGGAACAGATTTTTCACCAAATGCTGTTTTGTTTATTTGTAATGATCTTGCAAAATAGGTATCCGCATCTGTGTAATCACCGGTAATCAGATTCAGTTCTCCTAAATAATTTAAAGTATTGCAAATGCTTTTATCATTTTCTCCATACAATTGCGTTTTTCTTTTTAGAATATTTGTTAATAATTTATTAGCTTTTTGATATTCACCTTTCCTTGTGAAGAGTAGCCCTATTTCTTCAACTAAGAATAAATCATCCTCATCAGATATGTTACCTTGTGCTGCCGCTTTTTTTATAGTTTTTAAGAAAGCATCCGCACTTGAATAATTTCCTTCAAGAACATACAACTTAATATTCATCTCAAGTGCAAAAATATAATCGCGTATGTATTTCTTTTTGTTTGCCTGAGCGAAAATGTCAACACTAGTTGTAAGAGATGCTTCTGCAGATTTATAATCACCTAAAATTGTTTTAAGGTCGCCTGACTGTGTTAAATAAATAGCATAAAGCGGGTGCTGCTTTCCCACAGATGTTTCAACTTCTTTTAAATTTTTCTCAAGGCGTTTGGCTGAAAGATCAAACTCTTCGGTGAATATATAAAGATCAGAAAAGTTAATGGAACTTTTGATGTATGCAGGATGCGAACAGGATATTTTATCTTTTAAATCTGTATCAAGCACTTTACTATAAATAGCTTTTGCTTCATCAAACCGATTTAAATTAAAGGAATAGAGAGCTGCTTTGTCTAATAAAATGATCGCACATGCCGGAGACGTTTTTCCTGTCAATGCTGCCTGAAGAGATAAGCGTTGTGTTAAAATAGTTTCTGCTTCAGTATATTTTTGTTCCTGTATGAGCACTTCAAATAAAACAGTCAGATACTTTGCCCTTAAATAATGAACACGCGGAAGAATGGGTTGTATGAGAAAATCTTTCAGCATTTTTTCTGCACCGGCCCAGTTTTGATTATTTATTTCATTGGTTATATCTGAAAACCGGTTAGATGAATAAGCCAAACCATTTTTATTAAAATAACTGTATATCCGCACAGCTGCATCATTTTTATAGTATGCGGCCTCTTCTGTTTTATGTTGATTCAGCAGAGCAGTCACTAATGCATTTTCAATGCTGATCTGTATGGGAGCCTGAGGCTGAAAATAACGTTGTGCAAGCGCAAATGCTGTTTTTAACGCATTCTCAGATAACGCAAATTCATTGTTATCAAGATATGCAAGTCCGTTAAGATAATAAAGCTGTGCTTTGTAGCCTTCACGGTTATGCATTTCTTCTTTAATGGAAGAAATCTGATTTTTTACATACGAAATAGTTGAATCAGAAAATCCATTTTCTAAATATATTTTTCCTTTTAATAAAATATATTTAGCCCATAAATTCTGACGAAGCATTTTTTCATTTGCTCCCAATTCTGAATAGATTAAGGCGTTTGCTTTATATACAGAGTCTTTTATCAGCATGGAAGCAACTCTTGAAACATTCTGATTAACAGAAGCAGTCACTTCATTTAAATAACCTTTTTTGTATAAGGCTACGTTATGATAATAGGAAATTAGCTGATTGTCGTAGGGAAGTAAAAGAGATGTGTTTGCATGAATGATTTGATAAACGGAATCAGTTGTTTCATACATACCACGCTGATGATAGAATTCACAATAGGCTTCGAATGCACGTGCAATTTTATTTATATATTTTTCATTTGTGAGCGCGGGCAAAAGACTTTGAATATTTTTCAATACCACATCTGTTTCATCTGTTTTGTCAAGCTTATCCGAAAAAAGTGCCAGAAAGCAATTCGCTCTGAGCAAATCAATCTCATTGTTTTTTTCTTTACGTTTTAGAGCAGAGATAACTTTTTTTGAATAAAAATAACCGCCTTTGTAATCTGCCTGGTCAGCAAAAATAGAAATTTGTGTAAAGTCTTTTTCTATATCAGATATCTTCTGTGCCTGTGCTATAAAGCATAAAAAAGACATGCATAGTGAAATGAAAAATAATTTCAACCCGTTCATAAATAAATGCGGTAAATACTAATAGAATTAATTAAATCCGTAACGGATCAGAATTTCACTGCTGCCACCGCTGTTATATGTAGCCGTTGCATTAGGAGCAATGCTGAATTCATACCGGTAACCCAATAAAATTTTTGGTGTGACATTTACATTCGAATATAGAGCCATGACGTTTGAATATACATAACCGGCGCCTGCGGTGAATGTTTGGTTAAAGATTACGCTAACATTTACATAATAATTAATCGGACGTGTAGGATAATAACGAACCAAAATGTTAGGCTGGATAGCAATGAAATCAGTGATATTGAATTTAATGCCTGACATGAAAAATATATTTTTCTTGATCAGCGATTTGTTGGTAGTTTTATCTGTATATAATTTGTTCGGGTCAATCATAACAAGGTCTGGCATAGATAAGCCCGCATAAAAAGATTTCTTTTTATAATATGCTCCTGCACCGACTGTTCCTATGATACCTTTTGTTGCATTGGACGACAGGTATGCATCATCCTGATCCCATCTGAACAATGCATTGGTTATTCCAAAATCTACCTGTGAAATCCCACCTTTCAAACCAAACTGAAGAAAAGATTCTCTACCTGTTTTTATCTGATAGCTTGCATTCGCAGATACATTTACCTGATAAAAATCACCTACTGAATATCTGCTCAACGCTAAACCGCCACCAACATTTTTTCCAAGAGGTGCGTCAATTGTGATAAGCTGGGTATTAGGCGCTTTCGGGTATTTGCTTGACTGTGCCCTGTATATGCCTGTTGCGCGCATATGCGACCCCGAACCTGCGTATGCAGGATTATAATATAACAGCGCATTTTGAAACTGTCCGATTACAGGATAGATCTGTGCCTGCGTCATGACAGGCAATATCATAATTAGTATTAAAATAATATTCTTCATACACGTATGTTTCAATCAATTATTTTCGCTGTTCTTTCAAAGATCAGATTATAGCTATTGTTTATTTGCTTATCGTACAATTTCAATGTATCCTTTTAATTGTCTGCCCAATCCTTCATCTTCTGTAAAGACGAAGAAATATACACCAGCTTCTACAAGTTCTCCTTTAGAATTGACACCGGCCCAGTCATTTTGATAATTGGATGTTTTATATATAATGTTTGATGCTGCGTCTGTGATTATGATTTCGTTGCTCTTACTGGCATCTGTGTAACCAATATATAACACATCATTTTTAGTATCATTATTGGGAGTCATCACTTCATTAGCTTTTAGGTCCGGAAGATCTTGCGTGTTGCGTATTTCGATCGTTACATATGCAACGTCAGATGTAACCCCGTTTGAATCCGTAACGGTATAGCCTATACGTGCAGTACCCGTGAGTCCTTTGGTTGGGTGTACCGTTAGTATTCCAGTTTGCTCGTCCAGATCAAATGTGCCAACGGTAGGATTGTAAAAGATAGATTGATTTCCAGGATTAATAATATCAATATCTGTAAGATTTATACGCAAGTGTCCTGTTGTACCATAATCATTTTTAAGCAGGTTAATACTGCCATCTTCTAAGGTACCATCGCTACGTACCAAGATAACGGTATCCGGGACAGCTGTAGGTTTTTGATACTGATCATACACTGTAAATGTGAATGTTGTATCCAGGCTAAAGAAATTGTCTGTGCCGGTTAATTGCACGTCTATGCTGAAGTTACCTTTTGAAAGGCCTGTCATATTACCGCTTGCGTCTACAGTAGCAATCTGCTGCCCGTCTACCTGATCATAGCTTGCTGTCCCTGTATAATCAGGCGGAAGCTGATAATCAAACAATACACTTTTATTGATAAGCATACCTGGCAGTGTTAAGAGTGAAACGACAGGAGTAGCTTTGTTGACAATAATTTTAACAGAATCTTTTGCTGCCTGATATTGTGCTGTATACGCCTGAGAGGCTACCAACCAGATGTCTGTTGATGGAACACAGGATATTTTTACTGCTCCGTTAACCAGATTTACACAGCCGTTTGATGCAGGACTGATGGAATATGTAATAGGTGCGGCACTCTGACTTGTTGCAGCAATAACAAAGCTTGTATCTGTATCGAATGTTTTAACAAGAGTCGGTTGCGGGAACTTTAATTTAGGATTTGTAAGATTTAAAATTTTAAGCGTTACTGGTGTACTTACCATACATGCAGCCCCATCGGTTACTGTTACAGCCATTGTATATGTACCTGCAACTGTTGGAATTCCTTTGATCTGCGTAACACCATTATCTGTAACAAGGTTTAAGCCAGCCGGCAATCCTGCTGCAGTGAAAATAGGTGAATTTCCGAAGCTGACAGTGAATGGAGTTGTTTGATTGTATGCAGAAGTAATTGTTCCGTTATTCAACGTAGCAGGTGTAAGTACCGGTTGTATTATCACTACAGCATTGCCTGTTGCAGCGCTGCTGATTACAAGACTTGAAGTACATTGTTGATTAACAATTCCATTATTTGTAAAACTTCCTGCGGTTACTGCGGAAGTTCCTGCAATGGTAAACGTACTGCCGTTATTTACAGTAATTGTATTGGCTGTAAATGTTTCCGTTTTCCCGGTTGTATAATTTCCATTGATAACAGCAGCTGTTGTTGCAGTTGGTGATCCGTTGCTCCAGCTTGTACCATCCCAGGTTGTCGTGCTAAGAGAAACGACTAATGAATAATTTTGTGTAGCAGTACAAAGGCCTTGTGTGGCAGTAACAGTAAAGTTGTAGGTATTTGATGCTGTTGGTGTGCCACTTAATACGCCTGCACTGCTTACAGTCATTCCGGGAATGGAAGCAGTAGATGTCCATATAGGCGTAGTCATATTTGTTGTTGTAAATGTCTGCGGTATATATGCAGCTCCGAACGTTGCCGGATTCAGAGACGCCGGACTTATAACCGGAATGCTTACTGTTACCGGAATAGTAAGCGGTGTTCCTGCACAAGTACTTAATGTAGGAGTAACAATGTAATTGACCGTACCGCTGCCGCTTGCTACAGTTAAATTCTGACTGATAGAAGTTCCACTACTTGCAGATGCTCCTGTTACGGTTCCGCTTACCGCATTTACTGTCCAGTTAAAGCTTGCACCAACGGGAGTTGAAGTCAGAGCAATATTAGTGGATGTTCCGGAGCAGATACTTACAGCAGCAACGGAATTTACAGTCGGCAGTGGTTTAAACGTAAATTTGACCTGGTCGCTTACAACCGGGCAAAGACCGGCAACAGAAGTATATGTTAACGTTACACTGCCTGCCGTAATTTCAGCAGTAGTTGGCGTATAAATAGCGTTGGATGTTGATGCATTAGGAGTATATGTTCCGCTTCCGCCACTCCATGTACCGCTGGCTCCTGAACCATTCAATGTGAAAGATTCGACATTGGCACAATAACTTTTATCTGTGCCGGCACTGATAGTAGGTGCAGCTGTATAAGTAATAATAAGTGTATCGGTATCAGCCACACAAGGAGCATTGATAGCATGTAAAATAATTTTTGTTTGTCCGTCTGATATATCTGCAGCGGATGGTGTATACGTAGAGGAAAGTGAAGCTGCATTAGAGAAACTTCCAGTGCCTGAACTTGTCCATTGACTACTTGAAGCACTGCTTATTGATCCGGATAAACTAATAGCGCCGCCTGTTGCACAGGCAGAAATGTCAGAACCAGCAGTAGCAACGGGAGAGGTGTTTGCAGTCACACTTACCGGAGCACTTGTTACCGGCGTTGCAGAGGCACAGGTAGCATTAGAAGTTATTGTTACCGAGTATTGATCGGTTGAAATAGCAGTAGTTGTTGAATAAGAAGAAGCCGATGCACCTGCAATAGCTGTCCCGTTTTTCTTCCATTGATACAAAGGACCTGATCCGCCATTTGTCGGAGTTGCTGTAAAGGTTACATTTGATCCTGAGCAGATAGCTGTTGCAGAAGCATTGACAATAACCGAAGGAGTCAGGATTGGATTTACGGTCATTGTTATTCCTGTACTTGTTGCCGTTGTTGGCGATGCGCAACCCGCATTAGAAGTTAATACAACAGTGAATATATCTCCGTTAGCTGCAGCAGTTGTAACGTAAGAAGAAGCCGAAGCACCTGCGATATTCGTTCCATTTTTTCTCCATTGATATGCAGGTGTTGTTCCGCCGTTTATTGGTGTCGCGGTAAATGTTACACTTGTTCCGGTACAAATTGTTGTGGCCGTAGCTGCAATTGAGACAGCAGGCACAAGTGTAGAATTTACCGTCATAGTAACTCCTGCACTTGTTGCCGTTGTTGGTGTTGCACAGGTAGCATTAGAAGTTAATACGACTGTGAATATGTCTCCGTTAGTGGCAGCTGTTGTAGAATAAGAAGAAGTTGAAGCACCTGCGACGTTCGTTCCGTTTTTCTGCCATTGATAGGAAGGGCTTGTTCCTCCATTTGTTGGTGTAGATGTAAAAGTTACATTTGTTCCTATACAGATGGTGGTGGCAGAAGCATTGATTGTTACATCAGGAACCAGTGTTGGATTTACGGTTATATTCACCTGTGAGCTCGTTGCTGTTAAAGGCGATGCACAAGTTGCATTTGAAGTCATTACAACAGAGAATTTATCTCCGTTAGCGGCTGTTGTTGTAGAATAAGAAGCAGTCGAAGCACCAGCGATAGTTGTTCCATTTTTCTGCCACTGATAGGACGGGCTTGCACCACCGTTTGTTGGAGTAGGTGTGAAGATAATTGATGTTCCTGTACAGATTGTAGTAGCACTCGTATTAATTACAACAGATGGCACTAATACAGGATTTACCGTCATTGTTATTCCTGTACTTGTTGCCGTTGTCGGTGATGCGCAACCTGCATTAGAGGTTAATACAACAGTAAATATATCTCCATTAGCAGCAGCAGTTGTAACGTAAGAAGCAGTCGATGCACCTGCAATATTCGTTCCGTTTTTTCTCCATTGGTATGCAGGCGTTGTTCCACCATTTGTTGGTGTCGCAGTAAATGTTACACTTGTTCCGGCACAAATGGTAGTGGCCGTAGCAGCAATTGTGACAGCAGGCACAAGTGTGGAATTTACGGTTATCGTCACTCCTGCGCTTGTTACCGTTGTTGGTGCTGCACAGGTAGCATTAGAAGTTAATACGACGGTGAATATATCTCCGTTAGCAGCAGTAGTTGTGGAATAAGAAGAAGTTGAAGCACCTGCGATGTTTGTTCCATTTTTTTGCCATTGATAGGAAGGCGTTGTTCCGCCGTTTGTTGGAGTAGGAGTGAAGGTCACATTTGTTCCTGTACAGATTGTGGTAGCGCTGGTATTAACTACAACAGATGGTGTTAATACAGGATTTACCGTCATCACCACTCCTGCACTTATTGCCGTTGCTGGTGAAGCGCAAGTAGCATTAGAAGTTAATACAACAGTGAATATATCTGCGTTAGCAGCAGCAGTTGTAGAATAAGAAGCAGTCGAAGCACCAGCGATATTCGTTCCGTTTTTTCTCCATTGGTATGTAGGAGTTGTACCTCCGTTTGTTGGCGTAGATGTGAAGCTTACATTTGCTCCTGCACAGATTGTAGTAGCACTGGCATTAATTACAACAGATGGTGTTAATACAGGATTTACCGTCATTGTAATTCCTGTACTACTTGCTGTTGTAGTTGATGCACAAGGGTCGCTAGAAGTTAATACAACAGAGAATACATCATTATTTGCAGCTGCTGTTGTTGCATATGTGCTATTGGTTGCTGACGCAATATTTGTTCCATTTTTGCTCCACTGATACGCCGGTGTTGTACCACCATTTGTTGGCGTTGCAGTAAATGTTACATTTATCCCGGAACATATAGTTGTGGCTGTCGCACTTATAACAACCGATGGTGTTACGATTGGATTTACCGTCATGGTTATAGCCGGACTTACTACTGTTGAAGGTGAAGCACAGGCTGCATTTGACATCATGGATACAGAAAACTGATCACCATTTGCAATCGAACTTGTAGAGTAAGAAGAAGTTGATGCACCTGCGATAGTTGTTCCGTTTTTCTTCCATTGATAAAAAGGCCCTGATCCGCCGTTTGTTGGGGTAGGTAAAAAAGTTACAAATGTACCGGAACAAATTGTTGTAGCAGAAGCATTGATAATGACAGAAGGGGTGACAGTTGGATTTACGATTATGGTAACCTGTGGACTCGTTGCTGTTAAAGGTGATGCGCAGGTTGCATTTGAAGTCATCACAACAGAGAATTTATCTCCGTTAGCAGCAGTAGTTGTAGAATAAGAAGAAGTCGACGCACCTGCAATGTTTGTTCCGTTTTTCTGCCATTGATAAGAAGGACTTGTGCCCCCGTTTGTTGGCGTAGGCGTGAAGATGATTGATGTTCCCGGACAGACTGTAGTTGCAGAAGCAGTAACAGTTACAGCCGGAATTAGCGTTGGATTTACAGTTATAATAATTACATTACTTGTATCTGTCGTTTTTGAAATACAGGAGGCATTTGATGTCATTGAGACACTGAACTGATCACCGTTAACTATTGCTGTTGTTGTGTAAGACAAAGATGTAGCTCCTGAAACGGCAGTTCCGTTTTTCAGCCATTGATATAAAGGACCAGGACCGCCATTTGATGCAGCTGCAGTAAATGATACGGATGCTCCTGAACAGATTATTGTGGTTGAAGAACCAGCAGCAACAGATGGTGTTACGATTGGGTTTACCGTCATGGTTACAGCCGGACTTACTACCGTTGAAGGCGATGCGCAGGCAGCATTCGAATACATCGATACAGAGAACTGATCTCCGTTTGTAATTGAACTCGTAGAGTAGCTTAAGCTTGAAGCTCCTGGAATGGTTACACCATTTTTCTGCCATTGATAAAATGGACCTGATCCACCGTTTGTCGGCGTAGGAGAGAATGTTACAAAATCGCCCTGACAGATAGTTGTAGTCGAAGCGTTAACTGTAACCGAAGGGGTAACAGTTGGATTTACGATCTGAGAAATAGATGTTGCATTGCCGATACAAGTTCCCATGATTGGTTTCACAGAATACACAACTGTTATTGCAGCGGCTGTTGAATTTGTCAGTGTTTCCGCAATGGGGTTTGTGGTGCCGCTTCCTGCGGCTTGAGTGATACCGGTAACCACGGCTCTTGTCCAGGTATAGCTTGTTGCAGTAGGTGTTGAGCTTAAGGTAATATTTGTTGAACCGCCCGAACAGATTGCTGTAGTTGTGGTTGCGGGAATAACCGGAGCAGGTGTGAATGTTATGGTAACAGTGGCAGAAGCTTCTGTACAGCTGCTTCCTGTAGTAGTTGCCGTTAATGTTACCTGTCCGGCAGATCTTTCAGCAGCGGTGAATGTGTAAACCGGATTAAGCACATTGGCATTGGAAAACGTACCGTTTCCGGATGTGGTCCAAGTTACTCCGGTAGCAGAACCACTTATTGTAGCAGCCAGCGTAGTGTTGCTGGTAGTTGTACATACAGAGAAGTCTGGTGTAACAGATACAGTCGGCAGTGTATTTACAGTTATGGTAATCTGAGCGCTTGTTGTCGTTGAAGGCGATGCACAAGCTGCAAAAGAAGTCATCACTGCTGAAAACTTATCACCATTTGCTGCAGAGTTTGTTGAGTAGCTTGAACTTGAAGCACCTGGAATAGCCGTTCCGTTTTTCTGCCATTGATAGAAAGGCCCTGAGCCACCGTTTGTTGGTGTTGGAGTGAACGTTATAAAATCACCTGTACATATGGTTGTTGCAGAAGCGTTAACAACAACCGAAGGTATAACAATCGCATTGATCGTAAGATTGGTACCGTTGTCTGCTGTGTTGACTGTCTGGCTGGAATGTATAACACGAATCCGGTAGCCTGTTCCGGTTACTGTAGCTGTGGGAATCGTAACAGTTATAGGATTTGTTGTTGCATTGCTAACAAGTGTAACAGGAGATGTGAAACTTCCTGTTGCATCAGAAAGCTGTACATTATAAGATGCAGTTATTGTACCGGATACTGTAAACCCGACACTGATACTTGCTCCGGCACACATGGTTGCAGGAGAAATAGCAGATGTGGTAATCTGGACTCCTTCATAAGCACCCATCCATGGCGCAGTAGAGCTACGGGTAACTCCGCTGTAATCGGTTGTTACAGGCGGTGGCGCAGAGCCTTTGCCTGCACCTGCAAACGGAGCACTGATTACTTTGCCGGCAGCATCTAATGTTGTTGTGCCGGTTACCGAAGACGGAGATGCTGTAGGCCATGTGGCAGATGTATATACCGTCGAACTTTTCTTCCCTATTGTTGAAGGGGTACTTGATTCTACATAATTGTATGATGTGGCGATGCTGGTGAGGCCGGGATAATATTCTGCATAATATGCACCAGTACCACCGCTGCGGATGTTCTGGAAAAGATTATTTTTAACCGTGTATGTTCCAAGCGTTGTACTCCCTCCGCAAGCAACAGAACCCAGTGCTCCGGTTTGTGTACCGGAAATTTTAACTGTATTGCTGTATATATTATTTGTTGTTCCGGTAGAAGCTACATCAATACCTGTAATAAACATGGTGCTGCTACCACCTGCATTATCCAGCAATACAACATTGTTCTGTACATTCCAGCTGCCGTTAGCCATTTCAATACCAACCAGCTTAGCTGTTGTTACAGTAGAATTGTTTGAAAGTCCGGTAACCATGTTTCCGTTTGCTGTTCCGCCATAGGTGCTTGTGCCGCCCAGATAGATACCATTGTTGATGGTTGCTACCGTACTATTTGTAAAAGCTATGCCCTGGATTGTATTTCCGGAAACAACAAGGCCGGTAGCGACAGTATTGGAGTAAATACAGCCATAACCCGTTGTACAGGCTGTTGCTGAAGTAATATTTTGTATTGTATTGCCTGTACAGACAAACACACTATATCCGGCGGTAACACCGATGCCTATAAACCCATTTAATGTACTTGCTGTAGATAGATAAATATTCTGAATGATATTGTTTGTTACAGTAAATGTTCCGCCGCCGCCGTTTACAATTACATTACAAATCTTGTTTGTAGCTACACTGATATTGGTTGCAGTCGTATTACCAATGGTGTTATTATCAATAGTTGCAGGAGCCGAAGATGTAATATTAAATACATTCAATCCGCCGGTGGTTCCGGTATTGGTTAAACTGATCGTATTAACTGTATTGAATTGAAATGTGCCGGAGCCAGATGAACTGCTATATGTAAAAATATTTACTAGTCCGTTATTGATTGACGAAATATTGCTAATGGTATTATATGAACATGTATAGGTACCGACCCCGGAATTTTTAATTCCATATAGTGTGTTTGTACCAGCCGAATTAGTCAAGCTGATGCCTTGTATAGTATTATTGGTGGCCGTAAAATTACTGGTTGTGTTATTTATAAGGGTCAGTGTTGCAAGATTGGTGTGTGTAATGGGAGCGGCTGCATTTCCTATACTATTATTATCAACGGTTGCCGTACCGGCACTTACCATAATAATATCGGATGCAGCATTTGTTAAGCCGGTATTAATCTGAATACCTCCGATACTGTTATATGAAATTTCATTAGACGTTACTGCACTGTCAACGATAGCGGCAAATCCGGCTATGCCACCCGTTGGTGAAGGATTACTGTAAGTAATACTGTTTGCAGTACTTAAACTTCCGATTGTATTTCCCAGACCGGCTCCTCCGCCACACATAAAGGTACCTCCTCCTCTAAGATAGATCCCCGCAAAACCATAAACAGAGCTGTAATTATTACCCGACATGCTGATATTTTGAATGGTATTATTGGTAATTGTGTTGTTTGAACCAAGTGTGCTTGATGAAAAGTAGATGCCTTTGAAGGGTGTATAAGTACCGGAAGTTAAGGTATAAGCACTACCGCCACATCCCGGAGCTTGTCCACCTAAAAAGTTGCCACTGATTGTATATCCGGAACCATTGCCGATTGAAATCATTTCAACCGGTGTTGCTGCTGTAAACGCTGCTGTCTGATAAAAACTATTGCCTGTAATATTCCAGCCTGTATTGCTTGAATTGGTAATCCAGATTCCTTTGGCAGTAAAGTCAACAATGTTACAGTTGCTAATGGTGATATTGTTATTGTTTTGTCCTGAAGCAGTATAACTGTTGATAGCTACAGGAGGTTTGCTGGTTCCAGAGGCTTGAATAGTACAATGATCTATTGTATTGCTATTGTTTACACCATCACCCAATCCGATAACACCTGAGGAAGTAGATGCAGTATTAGGGTTGGAACCTTTTATAGTACAGTATTGTACGGTATTTTGAGTAGCACCGCCTGAAAAACGGACTACGTACATTCCACCAACTCCTGCTGCAGAATTTTTATTTTCCAGGGTTAGCAAACCAGTAGTGCCTGTACCACCCGGACGACCATCTATTGTTACATTTGAAGCAGCATTGATTTCAAAAATTGCTCCGATAATAGTTGTACTAATTGCAAACGAAGTGTTTCCTGCCTGAGGCCTTATGGTAATTGAGGTTGCCGTGTTAGCGCCTAATGTTATCCCACCCAGCGCTACCTCGATTGTGCCATAATTGGGCATAATTTCAATAATGTAGTTCGTACTGGTCGAACATGCAGCGTATGCTGCTGCAATCGTTGTATGCGTACCTCCGGTGGAACCAACTTTATATGTTGTTTGCGCATGTAGATTAACTGTTACTGACAATAATAAAGCAGCAAATAAACTGAAGCGCGCGAACGAAATCAAAAATGAACGTTTGATAGGAGAAAGGATCATTGGTGTTCTTGTTTGAATAAAAACTATATATAACCCCACAAAGGAAAATCAATGTGTAGTTTAAAGTATGTTAAGAAAAGTAAAGAAATGCATGTTCAGGGGATGCATTGGTAAAGCATTCAACAGAAAAATTCCTGGGGATATCGAGCATGCAGTTTGTCATTCTCATGCTTTTTAATCTGTTAAATACCGTCAAATATAATGAGCTTTGTATCCTTTCGCAACTTTGCACAAGTAATTTAATATAGAGATTAGACTCGTTGATATGATTTAAATATTTGAAAATAAATAATTTAATAAATATTATAAAGCATAAACAGTTGGTTTTTGAAATGATTCGCGTATTAATATTCTATCCTCTATTGTTTCTTTTCAGAATACTTTGAGTAACTTATTATATCAGTAAATTCTCTCCACTTAATCCTGTTCTATGTTTCCGATCATCTTAACTGCAATAATTCTGTTTGGTTTACTGTTTCTGTTTGCCTGGTTAAAAAAGAAAAAGACAGATACCGTATTATTAAAACCTTTTCCTGAAGCCTGGAATCATTTTCTGATGCAGGAAGTACAGTTCTATAAAGACTTATCAGATACAAGTAAAATAACCTTTCAGAATAAAGTGAAGAAATTTATCAGTGAAACACCAATTACAGGTGTGAAAGGTGTAACGGTAGATGATAACTTAAAACTTTTAGTAGCAACCAGTGCTATTATTCCTGTTTTTTTATTTGATGGCTGGGAATATGTGAATCTCTCGGAAGTGTTGATCTATGATGGTCCTGTAGAGCCTAACCAGCCGATGGATGCGGAGCAGGAGGGAACACTGCTGGGTCAGGTACGTCCGTTTCAGACCAAACATGTATTGTTGCTTTCCAAACAATATCTGATTGATGGGTTTAAAGTAATGAATGGAAAATCCAATGTAGGTATACATGAATTTTCTCATTTAATTGATCAGGCAGACGGTACAATGGACGGGATTCCCAAGGCATTTATGCCCGAAGCATTATTAAAACCCTGGACAAAAATTATGTATGCAGAGATTGAAAAAATCGTTGCACACAAATCAGATATTAATCCCTACGCATTAACCAATCATGCGGAATTTTTCGCTGTTGTGTGTGAGTACTTTTTTGAAAACCCCGACAAGTTTAAAGAAAAGCATAAAGAATTATATGAACTGATGAATCAAATCTTTAAAAGAGAAGAACCTGGGTAAGTAGCATTGTTGAAGTTTTAAATCTCAACAATGTTACGCTGTTTTGTCTTTTAGTTTTAATTCGTACCTTAAAAATGTAAACCAACCGGAAATTATTATGGAATTAACAGAAGAACCTCTTGTAAATGTATTAGACATACTCAGAAAACGTGGCTATACCGAAGATTTTAATTTACTGGAAGAACATGTTGCCTATAAAAAAGCTGGCAAAAAAGCACATATTTCGGAACTGGTGATTGATAAAATTTATCGTTTCACCGGCCTGAATGATATTGAAGATGAAGCAATCCTGTATGCTATTTCAAACACAAAAGACGGTATGAAAGGTATATTGGTAAATGGGTATGCAACCAATGCAGATCCACAGGCAGATAAAATCATTGACCAGATACCTGTTAAACTGATTCCGGGCGACTGGCTGAAAAAATAATACTTTTAAAAATCAATAATGCTGATACAGCATTCGGTTGTTTCAGCATTATTGATTAATTTTCTGAATGGAAAAAAATACCCGACGCACCTTTATCAGGCACACAGCGCTTGCCGCAGCCGGTTTTGCATTATTGCCTTCTTCATCCATTTTTGCAGCAGAAGAAAAACAATTCGATTTTAAAATTTCCCTGGCAGAATGGTCGCTGCATAAAGCATTATTCAGCGGACAAATGACCAATCTTGATTTTCCGGAGGTTGCCAGAAAACAATATGATATAGATGCGGTTGAATATGTGAATCAGTTTTTTAAAGATAAGGCAAGGGATATTCCGTATCTGAACGAATTGAAACAACGCTGTTCCGACAATGGCGTTACAAGCGTGTTGATTATGGTTGATCAGGAAGGTCCGCTTGCAGATAAAGACGACGTGTTGCGCAATAAAGCTGTAGAAAATCATTATAAATGGATAGAAGCCTCTAAACACTTGGGTGGTCATGCTATCCGTGTAAATCTTCACGGAGATTCAAATGCAGAAGAGTGGCATGTTGCCGCTGTTAAAAGCTTAACAAACCTTGCTATGTTTGCAGATACAATGGATATGACGATCTTGGCAGAAAATCACGGCACATGGTCTTCCAATGCAGCAATGCTGGCGAAAGTAATAAAAGAAGTAAATCATAAGCGGTGCAGAACTATGGTAGACTTTGCGAATTTTTGTGTGCACAGAGAAAAAGGCGATTTATGGGAATCGCCGTGCGTGGAATGGTACGATAAATATAAAGGTGTACAGGAACTGATGCCCTATGCAAAAGGTGTAAGCGCTAAAACATTTGATTTTACAGCGACAGGAGAAGAGAGCAACTCAGATTTTACACGTATGCTTAAATTAGTAAAAGCTTCTCCATACCGTGGCTACATAGGGATTGAGTATGAAGGTGAGCGTTTAAGTGAAGACGAAGGAATCCGTGCAAGCAAAAAATTACTGGAAAGAATCCGTAAAGAACTTGCCTGATTGCACCCTGTTCATATTTAACTTTTTAAGAATTTAACATTATGTTTATTGAAGCTATTGAACGCGTCTCAGATTTTACGCGGCCATTACACACTATTATGCGTACATATGGCGGCAAACAAATCATTCCCGGAGCGGCAACATTATTTTTTGTAAACGAACATGGCTATGCACTTACCTGCAAACACGTAGTTGATCTATTAGTGACAGCAGAAAATATTAATACAACATTTGCATATTTTAAAGCAGAACGCGATCAACTTACACGTGATGCTACATATAATAACAATCTCAGGGCACTTGAAATAAAATACAAATACGAAGCAGATACAATTGTGCAGATCAAAAGTTCGTTTGTTGATGCAGTAGATACCATGTCTGGCTTTACGGTACATCTGCATCCTACACTTGACCTGGCAATTCTGAAACTTAATGATTTCAATAAAATTGCATATTCAGGTGCAGCTGTTTTTAAAAAAGACGGAACCAGGATCAAACAAGGTGAAACACTTTGCAGACTGGGATTCCCGTTTCCCGAGTTTACCAATTTCAGGTATAATCAGACCTTAGATGATATCGAGTGGACCTCAGAAGGTGTGATGCATTCACCTCGTTTTCCTATCGATGGTATGGTGACACGGTTTTTGTCAGATGGTAATTTAATTAACGGAATCGAACTCAGCACACCTGGATTAAAGGGGCAGAGTGGAGGGCCGTTATTTAATAAATCCGGTATTATTTATGGTATGCAATCTTCTACTAAACATTTGCATCTGGGTTTTGATATTATAGATGCTGAAATGATGATTAATAGTACACTTAAAAAAGTAACAGACTATTCATTTATCCACCTGGGGCAATGCATACATCTTGATTGTATTAAAGAATTTTTAGATGAATATAATGTAATGTATTACGAAGAAGATTGATATGAATCCTGATAGTTAAAGCCCCGCTGTTGCATAGCGCAATAACTGTAATGGAAGAGGGTATGTCCATCCGATATAATATACATCCGCCGTATAATAAGCAGGATATATAAAGCTTATTACAGCCGCGGTTACAGCCAGCTTACGCATAATGGATAATGTTTCAGTCTCTTTAATCAAAGCTATTGCCAGAAACATAGATGGTAACACATATGCCATACTTCGTGTAAGATCCAGAACAGACAAAGAAACTAGTAAAAGAAGTACAATACCGCCTGCATATAAAAAAGAAAATGTATACTTTCTGGTTTTTAATGCTATGTATAAGGCTGCTATTACTAATAGCCAGTTTCCTTCCAGCGCTGACCATACAGCCATTGGCGTATTATTTACCTGATTGATTAAAAGGCTTAATCCTACACCACCTGCATTTGTTTCAAAATCAAAAAATAGAATTAATATATATCTGGTGCCGAAATACGCAATCCATCCGGCCAATACAGCTAATGTTTGTGTATAGAAGAAGCGGTTGCCTGAAAAGTTATTGCTATACATCCAGTATAAGAATACCAATGAAGAAGCAATGAGCGCTCTTTCATCTGTCCATGATGCCAGAAAAACAGAAATAAAAATAAGTACAGGATTTTTGAAATACATGCTGGTTACAAGAAAAAATAAGGCCAGACCATCGAACATACCTCTTATTTCTGTAAACGAAACACGGCCTGCATAAGTAAATGTTAACGATAGTGTTAATAATAATGCAGTTACTTTGTCTCGTGTAATGCGTTCAAATAAGCGAATAGCAAAATAAAATAACAATGTTCCGAATATAGCTTGTACAACAAGAATACCTATAACATTAAGATGCAATACATGTGCGATAAGAGGCATCGTGATTCTAAACAATAATTTACTGTTATGTGAATTAGAATCGTATACATGATGTACAAAGGGATCTTGTACCTGATTTAATACGGCATTCCAGGAACTTACAAACTCTCCCTGTAATCCTTCATACGATGGGAATGCAAAGAAAAAAACAATTAATGGCAATAAAACAGTTGTTATAAGAATCCAGTTTTTTTTGTTCGTAAATGTTTCACATTTAACAATAATACTGTTGTATATTTTTACAAGTGCATGCTCAAGCATAAATTGATCTGAATTTCTAATCAATTTAAAGATATGCAAAAAGAAAGAACTTTTTGTCATCTGAAATAAAGTAATAAATAGGATATTGATACATGCACAAAATTCTTTGGATACTATTAATCATAAGATTTAAGGATATAACAAATGCTGTATCTGTTCAATATGATTTTTGTTCCTGAGTTAATTATTTTTATTTTTATAAAAAATAACATATGTATCTGAATAACGACTGGGCTGTAATTATTCCTATGGCCAATGAAAGCAGAGATTTTTTTCCGTTCGTGAATTTATTAAAGTTGGTACTGGACAAACTGGAGAGTGGTAAAGTTTATTTTATAGTTGACAATGTATCTAAAGATGATACACTGGAACTTTGTGGACAACTTTCGCAGCAGGATACACGATTTGAAACCATATTTGCTCCTGAAAACCGAAACGTTGTAGATGCATACATGAAAGGCTATAAAGTAGCTTATCACAACAACCACAATTTTATTATTGAAATGGATGCTGGTTTATCTCATGATCCCAGAGCATTGCCAATGTTCATCCGTGTGTTGAACGAAGGTAATGAATGTGCGTTCGGCAGTCGTTTTATAAATGGTGGTTCAACAGCAGATTCAGCATATAAGCGGAAGTTCTTATCTAAGTTTGGTACCGTACTTGCCAATATGGTATTAGGTACATCGTTAAAAGATATGACCTCAGGATATCAGGGCTTCCACAGAAGCATTGTACACGATCTTATTCAATATCCTTTGAAATCAAAAGCACATTTTTATCAGACAGAGATCCGGTATTTATTACGCGGCAAAAGATTTATTGAAGTTCCGATTCATTACAGAGCTCCGTCGCCAAGTGTTTCTAAGAACGCAATTAAGAATGCCATAAGTGCTCTGCTATACTATTCTGTTGAACGAATTAAGGGTAATGGTAAGAAACATCTTATATAAAACAGTATATATTTTTAACCAGCATTCACTTTTCATGCATGATAACAGATTGTGACGGTCGTTTATTGATAAGGCCGCTTCCAGTTTAAATCCTATATAATAGGTAGTTATATTACATTGCTATATATGATTTTTTTGGGTTTTGTGTAACACTATATGTCTTATTTTTTCTAATAAAAGATAATTTTTTAGTATTTAAACAGTATAAAAATGCATTATTATAAGCATTTTCTTCTTTTAAAATTCAGTTTTATATACACATGTTACCTTTCTGCAAAAGATTTATATTGTTCGTGATATTGCATTTATTAAAGAAATTGCTAAATTGAGATATCATAAATAATGCTACGAGCCCTGGTAACATATTTGTTGTTGTTGAACCTGTTCAACGTAAGTCTTTTGAAGCTTCAAAAAGACGCAACTCTGTGCAGTGTGTTTTTTAAAAAAAGTGATCGTACAAATACGTATAATGCATTGGAGGATGATTACGCTCAGCTAAAAGCAAATAAAAATCATTCCTTACCAGAAAAGGCAATTGCTACCATAGATATTCTTCCGATAGAAAATGAAAATGAATCGGAATGTAAATCTTTATTTGAGTATCCGTTTCTTATAGAAGACAATCCGATTCAGGATCCAAACACGTTTAAATTCGAATCATTACTTTTTCATGTAAGTGCATATGAGCATGTAAAAATCAATATTCATTTTTTAGATATATTCTCTCCCCCGCCTAATTGCTAACCATAATAAACTCTTATTGGTAAGAGATCAAAAGATTTTGCGTATAACCGTCTGCAAATCTTTTAAAAAATATTAGGGTATCGCTTAAACGAACGTGTTTGAGTGTAATAAACAATTATAGGATATGACAAAGTTATTTGTTTATACAGGCATTCTTGTGCAGCTGTTAGCAATTGGATGTTCGTTTGAAAAAGGGAAAAAGCAAAATGAAAAATTCACCGTTACAAGACCTATTGTTATGGATACGGTGTACTATATTGATTATGTATCGGATATACATTCTGTAAAAAATGTCGAGATCAGATCGCGTGTAAAAGGATATGTAGAAGATATTTTGGTAGATGAAGGAATGGCTGTAAAAAAAGGTCAGATTTTATTTCGCATCAGTAGTCAGGAATACAAAGAAGATTTACTGAAAGCGAAAGCAAATTTAAAAAATGCCATTGCTGAAGCAAAGTCTGCTGAACTGAATTTACAAAACGTAAAAGTACTGGTAGAAAAAAACGTAGTATCCAGGACAGAACTGGATATGGCAAATGCTAAACTAGATGCACTGAATGCCAACATTGATGAAGCAAAATCACATGAAGGCAGTGCGCAGCTAAAGCTTGCTTTTACAGAAGTGCGCGCACCGTTTGATGGTATTCTGGATCGTATTCCCAATAAAGTAGGTAGTTTGATAGATGAAGGTACATTGATGACAACGTTGTCTGATAATAGCGAAGTGTTTGCCTATTTTAATGTTTCTGAAAAAGAATATTTAGATTTTACTTCCGATGTATCCGGCTCTTATAGCAAAGCTGTAAGTCTTATTCTTGCCAACAATGAAGAGCATCATTACAAAGGACAAATAGAAACGATAGAAGGGGAATTTGATAATGCAACAGGAAGTATTGCATTCAGGGCCCGTTTTCCGAATCCGGATAAAGTCTTAAAACATGGTTCAAGCGGCAAAATCCGTTTGAAACGTTCGGTACAGAGTGCATTGGTTATTCCGCAGAAATCTACATTTGAGATACAGGACAGAATGTTCGTATATGTAGTTAATAAAAATAATATTGCACAGATGCGAAGCATTACGCCAAAGTTGCGGATTCCGCATCTGTTTATATTAGAGTCCGGCATTACAGCAAACGATAAATTTATATACGAAGGTATACAGGATGTAAGGGAAGGAGAGGAAATATCCCCTGAATTTGTTTCACTAAAAACAATTATTCCTCAGCTCGCAAACTGATTCTATTAATTGGTTTTGTCTGCTCTTTTTTACACTCTTAAAACATGTAATTATGTTTAGCTTATTTATTAACAGGCCTGTACTTTCAATTGTTATATCATTAATTATTGTTTTTCTGGGTGTACTATCTTTAGTGCAATTGCCGGTTACACAATATCCGGATATTGCCCCCCCGGTTGTATCTGTAACGGCAAAGTATACAGGAGCCAATTCCGAGGTATGCGCAAAAGCAGTTATAACACCGTTGGAGCGCGCTATTAACGGGGTTTCCGGAATGTCATATATGACCTCTGTTTCTGGGAATGATGGTACCAGCACCATACAGGTTTATTTTCAGGCAGGTGTTGATCCGGATCTGGCATCGGTAAACGTACAGAACAGAGTTACTGCTGTGCTGGATGAAATGCCGCAGGAAGTTATCAAATCCGGCATTGTTATAGAGAAAGAAGTTAACAGCATGCTGATGTATCTGAATATTCTCAGCTCCGATTCAGCAGCAGATGAAAAATTCTTATACAATTTTGCAGACATAAATGTGCTTGCTGAATTAAAGCGTATCAACGGAGTAGGCTTTGCAGATATTATGGGTCAACGTGAATACTCCATGCGTATCTGGTTAAGGCCCGATCGTATGACTGTGTATGATGTTTCTGCAGAAGATGTTATTAATGCATTACAGGCTGAAAACGTAGAAGCTGCTCCGGGTAAAATCGGTGAGAGTTCCGGACGCAGATCTCAGTCGCTTCAATATGTAATACGTTATACAGGCAAGTTTACACGAAAAGAACAGTACGAAGCTATTCCTGTAAAAGCAAATGCAAATGGGCAGATCTTGCGTTTGAAAGATATTGCTGAAGTTGAATTCGGTTCTTTAGGATATGATGTATTGTCAAAAGAAAATGGTAAGCCGTCTGCAGCTATTATCTTAAAGCAGCGCCCGGGGTCAAATGCAAGCGAAGTCATTGAAAATATAAAAATTAAAATGGCGGAATTGAAAAAGACTACATTTCCGCCGGGTATGGCTTATACCATTAGTTATGATGTATCCCGATTTTTGGATGCTTCTATTCATGAAGTAATCAAAACACTGATTGAAGCATTTATTCTTGTAGCAATTGTAGTGTTTATCTTTTTGCAGGATTTCCGTTCCACCATCATTCCTATCATCGCAGTACCTGTATCATTAATCGGTACATTCTTTTTTATGGATCTGTTTGGTTTCTCTATCAATCTGCTGACCCTTTTTGCATTGGTACTTGCGATTGGTATTGTTGTGGATGATGCGATTGTAGTTGTTGAATCCGTCCATGTCAAAATGGAAAAGAATCACATGAGCCCGCGTGAGGCAACACACGCATCCATTAAAGAGATCAGTGGCGCAATTATCGCGATTACACTTGTCATGTCAGCGGTTTTTATTCCGGTGGCATTCATGACCGGACCTGTAGGTGTGTTTTACAGACAATTTTCTATCACGATGGCAATTGCTATTGTGATCTCAGGCGTTAATGCGTTGACGTTAACGCCTGCGCTTTGTGCATTATTATTAAAAAGCCATCACGGACATAAAAAAGAAAAAAATCTTTTAGATAAATTCTTTTATGTATTCAATAAAGGATTTAACAATTTAACATTCAAATATCAGTTTTTACTTGGTCTAGTAGTAAACAGAAAAGTAATAACATTTGGCCTGCTTGTGTTTTTTATCATCGGTATTAAAGGACTTGGCGCATTACTTCCTTCCGGCTTTATTCCAACAGAAGATCAAGGCACTATTTATGCAAGCGTAACAACTCCTTCAGGCGCAACACTGGAGCGTACAGAAACAGTTGTAGATAACATTGACCGTATAACGCGTAATATTGAAGGCGTTGAATCTGTTTCAAGTATGGCGGGCTTTAATGTAATGACAGATGGCTCGGGCGCAACCTTTGGTATGGTGATGGTAAATCTAAAACCCTGGGAAGAACGCAAAGCAACAGTAGACGAAATTATTGATTCCCTTACTACACAAACGAAATATTTAAAAGATGCATCGATTCAATACTTTCCGCCACCGGCAGTTCCGGGATATGGGAATGCAAGCGGATTTGAATTCAGGATACAGGACCGTTCCGGAACAGACGATTTGCAAAAACTCGAAAAGGTTACCGATAAATTTCTAACAGAATTAAACAAACGTCCTGAAATCGACGAAGCGTTCACAAGCTATGACGCAAGTTTTCCGCAGTATCTGATAAAAATAGATCATGATAAAGCTGCGCAGAAAGGTGTTACCGTAAACAATGCAATGAACAATCTGCAGGCTTTAATCGGAAGTTATTATGCGACGAACTTTATCCGTTTCGGACAAATGTATAAAGTAATGGTGCAAGCATTACCTAAATACAGAGCACAACCGCAGGATATTTTAAAATTATACGTCAAAAACAACAAAGGTGAAATGGTACCTTATTCAGCATTTATGACTGTTGAGCGGGTGTATGGCCCTGAACAACTGACCCGTCATAATATGTTTACTGCAGCCATGGTGAATGGAGAGCCTGCAAGTGGCTACAGCAGTGGCGATGCCATTGAAGCTATTAAAGAAACTGCAGAAGCAGCATTACCCAAAGGATATACATTTGAATGGTCGGGTATGACACGTGATGAAATTTTGTCCGGTAGCCAGGTTACAATAATTTTTGCTATCTGCTTAATCTTTGTGTATTTGATTTTATCTGCACAGTACGAAAGCTTTATATTGCCACTTGCTGTTATCTGCTCGCTGCCAACGGGTATATTTGGTGCATACCTGTTATTGTATATCCTGAATCTTCAGAACAATATATATGCACAGGTAGCACTGGTCATGCTCATAGGTTTGTTGGGTAAAAACGCTATTCTAATTATCGAGTTTGCTTTGCTGAAGCAGAAAGAAGGGCATACGCCTTTTCAGGCAGCTATTGAAGGCGCAATTGCAAGATTCAGACCAATTCTTATGACTTCTTTTGCATTTGTTGCGGGTCTTATTCCATTAATGATTGCAAGCGGTGCAGGTGCTATTGGTAATAGAACGATTGGCACAGCAGGCGCAGGAGGCATGTTTATTGGTACCGTATTGGGTTTGATTGTTATTCCGGGGTTGTATGTGTTTTTTGCAACACTCGATTTGAAATTTTCTAAGAATGAGATTAACGCCCATTAAATATAAAGACATAATGAGACAGTTGTATATACGCCTATTTATTGTGTTGATGAGCGGATCATTTTTGCAGTGTACATTGCAGAAAGATACACCGCAGAAAGCAATGAAACCCCTGCCCGCGAAATACGCTGTACGGGCAGATTCCAGCAATGTTGCCCAGATAAACTGGAAACAGTTTTTTAAAGATTCAACGTTGATTGGTCTGATTGATACCGCGCTTGCAAACAATTTAGATTTGCAGATGGCATATCAACGTATCAACGTTGCACGCTCGAATGTTAAATTTTCCAAAGGATTATCAGCTCCGTTCATTAAAGGTGCAGCTTCTGTGGGACAACAAAATTATGGCGATTACACACAGGAAGGTGTCGGTAATTACGATACCAATTTTTCAAAAAATGTTACCGAAGATCAGCATATGGCCCCTGATCTCAAAGATTTTGCAATAGGCCTGCAAACATCGTGGGAATTAGATGTATGGGGCAAGCTTCGTAATAAAAGAAAAGCAGCAACAGGAAAATACTTATCATCAGTAGAAGGGAAAAATTGGGTGATCACGAATTTAATTGCAGAAATAGCAACAACATTTTATGAATTGCTTGCACTCGATTATGAATTAGAAATCATCAATGAAACAATTATTTTACAAACAAATCAACTGTCCATTGTAATTACACAGAAAGAAGCAGGTCGTGCAAATGAATTGGCAGTAAAACAATTTGAAGCACAAATGCTTCATTCCAAAGGGCTGCAGATTGAAGTGTCTCAAAAAATAATTGAAGCGGAAAATAAATTAAATTATTTGATGGGAAGATATCCTCAGTATATTACCCGCGATGTAAAACATTTTACAAGTACTACACCAACGGAAGTAACAATCGGTATTCCCTCAGATTTGTTAAGTAACAGGCCGGATATTAAGCAGGCAGAATATGAACTGACAGCTTCTAAAGCAAATGTTAAGTCTGCCAAGGCTGCATTCTATCCTTCCTTTACTATATCCGGGGCGTTGGGGTTTCATTCATTTAATCCGGACTTTTTTATATCGCCCCAGGCAGTTGTTTACAATATATTTGGCGGCCTGGTAGCACCACTTATAAATCAGAGTGCCATCAAAGCATCGTTCCGATCTGCAAAGGCAGAACAGTTACAAGCAATGTATAATTATCAGAAAGTTATTCTGAATGGCTATATAGAAGTGTATAACCAAATGGTATACATTAATAACCTGAATAAAATTTACATGTTAAAAAATCACGAAGTAGAAGTATTAACTACATCTATTGAAACAGCTTCTGAATTGTTTTTAACAGGCAGGGCAACATATCTTGAAATTATTGTGACCCGTTCTGCAGCGTTGCAATCGAGATTAGAACTTATCAATATAAAAAAGCGCCAGTTCAATTCTGTTGTGCAGATCTATAAAGCACTGGGCGGGGGCTGGAAGTAATATAAAATGAACAGCATTATGTAAAGGAGTCCCGCCACAAAGCGGGACTCCTTTTTTGATACAGGATAATACGCATAAATATGGTAGGTATATGCCCCTGTTTTGTACTTTGTAATCCATTAGCTCTTGTATCCTGAACCTCTTTAACAATTGATTTAGAGTGTTTTGTATTTGCTCAGAATTTCTTCAGAAATAATTCTAAGTATTAACGAAGGTTTTGCATAAATAATGCGTCTAATATCTAAAGGCCAGTAAATTGAAAACAGATTCGGAATTTATTGAAGGTTTAAAGTGTAACGAACCCAAATTGCATGCTGAGTTCGTAGGTGTATTTGCATCCCGGGTGTATAATACAGCTTTAAATATTCTGCAGAATAAAGAAGAAGCCGAAGAGGTTGCTCAGGATGTATTTATGAAAATCTTTCAAACCATTCATACATTTGACCAATCTTCTACACTGAAAACCTGGATATACCGAATCACAGTGAACAAGTCTTTAGATGCCCTGCGATATAAGAAAAGAGCAAAACGCTGGTCCGTATTTGTGAATTTCTTTAACGATGAAGGTGAGCCAAAATATACAACCGTTGATTTTGTTCACCCGGGTATTCAATTAGAGCAGAAAGAAGATGCAGATATGTTACTTGGGGCTATTGAGCAATTGCCCGATCGCCAGAAAGCCGTATTTGTTTTACATCAACTTGAAGATATGAGCTACAAAGAAATTGCAGCAACATTAGAAACAACTGTTTCGGCTGTAGATTCTTTAATGAGCAGAGCAAAAAAGCAATTAAGAGAACGATTAAAATCTTTGCCTTATGGATCACTTAAATGAATTACTAAACGAACTGAATCAACGGGAACCTGCTCCTTTACCTGAAGGGTTTGAAAGAGCTGTTGTAGATAAATGGTTCAATAAGCAATCTAAAAAGAAAGAATATATTATTCTTAAATATGCTGTTGCAGCTTGTATCGTAGGGTTGACATGCATCAATATTCTTGCGCTGAGGGAATATAAAGAACCAACGGAAATTTCAACTCAACTAACAACAGATACTGCTTCTGAAAATGCATTTGCGGAAGAGTATGGATTAATAGAAAAACATACGTATTACAGCTTTAACCAATAGTTCTATGAAAAATTTATTTAACAATAAATGGGCATGGGCAGTGCTTATTCTCATTATAATTAACATTGCAACGATTGGCGCAATGTGGTGTTCAATGTCCAGACACGGCGACGGCCATCACAGAGGTGAAGGTTTTCATCAGAGAGGTGAACGTGGCGAAAGAGGAGGTACTGGCCACAAAGATGGTAAGGGAGGAGATTTTCTTACCAGAGAACTTAACCTGACACCCGCACAACAGACAAGTTTTGAAGAATTGCGTACGACACATTTTAAAAATATGCATGCCAATTTTGAAGAGATGAAAACCTTGAAAAAGGAAGTTATCGAACATCTTGGCAAACCGGAAACAGAGGTTGAACCGATCTTTCAGAAAATAGGTGCATTGGAAATTGCGATTCAGAAAGAAACGTTTGATCATTTTAACAAAATGTATGCATTGTGTACCGACTCACAAAAAGTTCAACTGAAAGAAAAGCTTTCGAACATAATGGAGCATCGTGGAAAAGGGTTTCATGGTGGTGGACGCGGAGAAGGACGTGGACGTGATGGTTTTCATAAACACGATCACAACAGAGGTGGAGTATGTACTCAAGAAAATTGTGCGCATAAAAATGCCCCCGCGGATTCCACCAAACACCAATAATAGTCTAGTCGTTTGTTTTAGTATATAGTAGTATAGTTTAAGAGTCATGCTGTGGCGGCGTGACTCTTATTTTTAAGCACTGTTTTTATGAATAATTTTAAACCTGATTTGTGCTGGCAAATCCATTATCTATAGATATAACTAAAAAATATTTTCACTACGCTATAATCAGATGTTAGAAATGTATTAATGCCAAATACAATAACAATAAGCCCGAGCAACACAGTTATAATTTTCCGGTTAATTTTTGAAACGATAAAAGAAGTAAATGGGTAAGCAATTACACCGCCGATCACCAATCCTATAATTGTCTGCCAACCTGAAAATTTTCCGAAATAAATAAATGTTAATGCTGCAGACATAGCAACAAAAAATTCAACAATATTTACAGAGCCAACAGAATAGCTGCTTACACGGCCTTTTTGCATAAGATTAGAAGTAACAATCGGGCCCCAGCCGCCACCGCCGATAGCATCAACAAAACCACCTGCCGCTGCTAGCCAGCTTATCCTCTTTACTTTTTTTCGTCTGTTTAGTTTTTGAAACGGCTTTATCAAAATGAGTATCCCTAAAATCAATAAATAAATACCTACGAAAGGTTTTACAAAATCGCTGTTTATAATATCCGATAACAGCCATGCCCCGAATACGGATCCAATAATACCAGGTACCAAAAGACTTCTGAAAAGTTTTTGATTCAGACTTTTAAAACGCAGATATGAAATCCCTGAAGCGCCTGTGTTAAAAGATTTAGCCAAGTGTACGGTGGCGCTTGTATATGCAGGTGTTAATCCCAGCCCGAGCAGAAACGAGCTGCAGGCCACACCATATCCCATGCCTAATGCACCGTCTAATAATTGTACAAGTATACCAATGCCGATAAAGAGTAAAAGATGTTGTGTAAATACACTGCTGATAAAAAGAACGATTGTACTTAAAAAATCCGGTTGAACAATTGCTGTGTTAAAAGATATGAAAAAAGCTACACCTACTAATATCAACGTAGATGCCAATAAAATTTTTATATAGAGACTACGCGCATTAAGTTCGTTGACAGTATCAATAAACTTAATGCTTGTTTCAATGTCTGCTTCTTCAGAACCAAGTTTGTCAATCTCGTTCTGTAATTGGTCAAGATCCATTTCATCAACACCGAATGCCCCCTGAGGTATGCGGTCTCGTTCAATATCTTCTTCGCTTACGTAT
>FTDL01000048.1_pt1 | contig 30889 bp, 27 predicted proteins | sample 1639951 | NCBI WGS metagenome assembly FTDL01 (sample SAMEA3914869, study PRJEB12502) | metagenome | biome: forest; material: soil | place: USA | collected 2012-03-12 | depth 0.1 m
ATGTATACACGGGCAATCATGATCTCTGGATGTTCGGTTATCTTGAAAAAGAATTAGGTGTTACGGTTTTCTATAAACCGATTGACTGGGAGATCGCGGGAAAGAAATTTTTGATTGGTCATGGTGATGGTTTAGGGCCCGGAGACATTGTATATAAGTGTACCAAAAAAATATTTGTTAATCCATTTTTTCAATGGGTATTTAAAATGACACCACCTGCAATAGGTATGGGCATTGCAAAATTCTGGTCCGGGAAAAGTCGCCAGCATAATGCCGACGACCGTTTTTTTGAAGAAAAAGAATTTTTGTGGCAATATTGTAACGAGCAGAATGCTTTAAAAGCAAGAGATTATTATATCTTTGGTCACCGGCACATGCCACTGGATTTGCAGGTTAGTAATCATGCACGCTATATTAATATTGGTGACTGGATTATATACGATACCTATGCTGAATTTGATGGCACTACATTAAAGCTTATCTCATGGAAAGACCCTGTCAATTTTTAATAGGTATATTTTCGCTGTTGATTTTTTCTACAGCATATGCGCAAAACCTTAAACCTTTAGAAACAGTTAAGATTCCTGGACAGATAGGCTGTATATCTTCTGATCCATATGAATTTGTTTATTTGTCAGATATTTCTGGCAATATTTATAAAATAGATTCTTTAGGAAAACAATTTGTTTTGGCATCACCACCAAGGCGCGGCCAGATTACCTCTATCGAAGCATATCGTAACGTTAATATTTTTGTTTTTTACAGTGAGTATCAAGTGTACTATTATTACGATCGATTTTTGAATCCATCACAGTCATTAACATTTGCCAGTAATGATATAGGATTTGTGCGTATTGCAACACCTTCATTGGATCAGAATGTGTGGGTTGTCGATGATCAGGATTTTAGCCTGAAAAAATATAACTCAACGTATTTTACAATTGATATTAATACACCATTGGATTTAATTATTGATCCCGAACAATATAACATGAATTTTATGCGTGAATATCAGAATCTGTTATTTATTAACGATGCAAATTCTGGTGTGCTTATATTTGATAACATGGGAAATTACAAAACACGTATTCCGGTGACAGGCCTGAATTATATTAGCTTTTCAGGAGAAGATCTTGTGTATATGAAAGATGGAAGTTTATATCTCACAAATATATACACATATAAAGAACGTAAATTTACAAACCCCTTATTTAAGGATGCTGTTTCAGCAATCCTTATTAATGACAGACTATATATTACAATAAAGGATACACTTTTTATCTATTTCTTTAAAGAAAAATAATTTAACTTTGATAAGGGGGATTGTCTAATTAGGTAGGCAATAAAACGGTATTTTCTCAGTTATGTAAATTGATATCGCATATCAATAAAAAAAAATGAAATATATAATCTCTTTTTGCGTAGTTTTTATTTTCATGTTTGATTACGCACATGCACAATCCAAATATATTGTTTCAGGTACTGTTGTTGATTCTGCCGGATTACCTTTGATAGGAGCTATCGTTAAAACCAGCAATGGTTCGGCAGGTACTGCTACTGATACAGATGGTAAATTTAAATTAATTCTTCCTGCAGGAAACTATACACTTGTAATCAGCTCCTATGGTTATACAGAGCAGCAGCAGCAAGTTGTTGTTAACAAAAATGTTGTTTTAACAATAACAATGCAGGAAGATTTAGTAATGTCTGAGGAAATTGTGATCACAGATAAGGCTCCCAATGAAAATGTAACCAATACAAAAATGGGAGCAACTGAGATTACAGTTAATGAAATTAAAACATTACCGGCGCTTTTTGGAGAAGTTGATATTGTAAAAAATATTCAGACACTGCCTGGTGTGCAAGTAGCAGGAGATGGTAATACAGGCTTATATGTTCGTGGTGGTGGTGCCGATCAGAATTTAATTATCGTAGATGAAGCTCCTGTATACAATGCCTCACATTTATTTGGCATCTTTTCAATATTTAATGCAGATGCTGTAAAAAGCGCAGAACTGTATAAAGCAGGCATGCCTTCTCAATACGGCGGCAGACTTTCATCTTTATTAGATGTGCGGATGCGTGACGGAGATTCAAAGAAATTTTCTGCCAAAGGTGGTTTAGGTATAATCGCAAGCCGGTTAACACTTGAAGGACCTTTTGCAAAAGGGAAAGGAACATTCATTATATCCGGAAGAAGATCGTATGCAGATTTGTTTTTATTGCTTTCTTCAAATCCTGAAACACGTAAGGATAAATTATACTTTTATGATTTGAATGGTAAAGTCACCTATCAATTCAATAAGAATAATAGTATGTATATAACATCATATTATGGGAAAGATAAATTCAAATTTGGCGGCTTGTTTGGCATGAGCTGGGGTAATTTTACTGTTACCGCAAACTGGAATCACATTTTTTCTGATAAAGTTTTCCTGAATACAATTTACACACACTCTGAATATCAGTCTGACTTAGGTATTGATGATGGTGCACAAGGTTTTAAGTTTAATAATTATATCAAAGAGAATGCGTTAAAACAGGACTATCAGTTTACCCCTTCTATAAGACATAACATTCATGTTGGCTGGGCTATAACTGAACGGGAATACAATCCCGGTAGCTTTGAACCTACCGGTTCGCAATCGGCATTTGCACCTCTTATCGTCCCTAAATATAATTCTCTTGAAGGATCGTTGTTTGCTTCTAACAGACAAAAACTTTCAGAAAAATTAACGCTTGATTACGGCATTCGCCTGAACATGTTTAACAATGTAGGATCAGGGACGGAATACTCTTATAGCGGCAATCCGGTAAACAATGTTGTTACAGATACCACAGTTTATAAAAAGAATCAAATCATAAATACATTCTGGGGGATAGAACCACGGCTTTCGGCAAGATACATTCTGGATGATCAGTCATCACTTAAAATCGGCTACAACAGAAATTACCAGTACATTCACCAGATATCAAATTCATTGTCACCAATACCATTCTCTGTTTGGATGCCAAGCACACAGTATTTCAAGCCGGAAGCGGTAAATCAATATTCGATCGGATATTTCAGAAATTTAAAAGATAATATGTTTGAAACATCTGTTGAAGGATATTACAAATCATATCAGAATACTATTGATTTTATTGACAACGCAGATCTTTTGCTTAATCCGCAGGTAGAAACGCAAGCCGCAATTGGCAAAGGGTGGAGCTATGGAGCAGAATTTTATCTGAAGAAAAAGAAAGGCCGTTTAACAGGTTGGGTGAGTTACACATTGTCATGGAGTTACAAAAAGATTCCCGGAATTAATGATGGTAAAAAATATTTTGCCGGATACGACAGAAGACATAGTTTGAATGTGGTGGCTTCGTACAAACTCACAGATCGTCTTACATTCGGCGGACAGTTTGTATTTGGCACAGGCAGGCCAATTGGTCTGCCGAATGCAGGGTATGGTATTGACTATTTCTGGCTGGGCGTATATCCGGAAAGAAACTCATACAGATTACCGAGTTACCATCGTTTAGATCTCTCAATAACATTGGATCAACGTAAAAAAGAAGGACAAAAATGGGAAGGAAGCTGGAGCTTCTCTGTATTTAACGTGTACGGTTTTCTACACATAAACCCCTGGACGGTTATTGCGCAAACCAATAAAGATACAGGTCAAAAGCAGTACGTAGAAATTTATTTCCCCGGACCATTGCCATCTGTTACGTACAACTTTAAATTCTAACTGTAATGAGAAATATATTTCTTCTATTCGTTACACTAAGCATGCTTTCCTGCCAGAAAGTAATTGATATAAATCCCACAACAAGTAAGGTAACAGTAATCATACAGGCATATCTGTATAAAGATTCGATTGCTTTTGTGGAAGTAAATAAATCGACGGCGTATTTAACACAAGTCAATCCGCCAAACATCAGTACAGCAGTAGTTACGCTGACAGATAACAATGGAGTTACAGAAACACTTACCTGGAATCCGAACACAGATCGTCATGAAAGTATTACCATGAAAGGTGTGGTAAATAATACGTATACGCTTAAAGTTGTGCTGGAAGGTAAAACCTATACATCTGTATCGGTACTTCCTGACTTAATTCCGGCAGATAGTATAACTGTAGTACACAAGGCTAAATCAGTTTTTCAGAAAGAAGGATATTACATGCAATTGTATGCGCATATTCCCACCAATGTAGATCTGTATTATTTATTTAAAGCAGCAGATGATTCAAGCTTTATGTTTAAGCCAAATGAAATTGATCTTGGTGACAATAAAAACTTAAACGGAAATATACAAGGTCTTGATATGGGCTTCCAATTTCAACCCGTTGAAAATGCCCATCTGTATATATTTTCTTTGACAAAACCCGCATACGACTTTTATAATGCAGCAAGTTTGCAGTTAAACAATGATGGTGGTTTTTTCTCAACACCACCGGCTAATGTGCCAAGTATGTTTGATAATGGTGCCATTGGCTTGTTCCAATGTTCTACCATTCAGGAATTAAGCACACTCGTGGTTGTACAACCTGTAACTCAGTAAATGTGTTACAGGCTTTTTACTTCTTCGATGAATAGGTGTTGTTGAAGGGGGTAAGAAGCCGTAGTGCATGTGGCACACATTTTACAGAAATATTTTTTCCCAATAAGACCGGATCGCCATCTATGTGCGCAGGTCCTTCAACGTTCCGTTCGATTTCAATGTTATGAAAGACAAGTTGTGTTACGTCTCTGTCGGTATCAAGCTTTTTAGAAAAAAGCTTATAGATCTTTTCTAACGCTTCAACAACATTTACGGGCCGCATTAACACCAGATTTAACTGTTGATCTGTTAATGAGGCATTCGGTGCAATAAAGGCATTGTTGCCATACTGATTGGAATTGGCAAACGTACTCAGTAAAAACCTACCCGTAATTTCTTTGTCAGCACCATTAATACGAATCACAAGATCATCACCACGATACGAACGTACTTTTTTGAGAAATGCTTTCGTGTATGTTTTTAATCCGCGTGTCGGCAATTCATCAAATACTTTACTTACCTGTGCATCCAGTCCAATGCCTGCAGTACAAAAAAATGGCATGCCATTGATATTTCCGCTGTCTATAGTGGTGATCGAAAAATTATTTAGTAAGTGAATAGCTTTTTCTGTATCAAGCGGAATATTTAAATGACGTGCAAGTCCGTTTCCTGACCCCATAGGTATAATACCCAGGCTTGATTCGGTATATAATAAAGAAGATGCAATTTCATTCATGGTACCGTCTCCCCCTACAGAAATAATATACGGTATGCCTTGCTGTACAGCTTCAGCAGCAAGCTCGCGGCCATGCCCGGCATAACGTGTCAACACAATCTTTATTCTGCTTTTATCTGTTTTAATAATACGGTATATCATCTCAGGAATATTATGTTTCTGAGCCGTTCCCGAAATAGGGTTAATGATGAATAAGAATTGGATCTCTGAATTTGCCTGTTGCATGTGTGATGCAAGATACTAGAAATAGTTACCAGTTACCAGTTGCCAGTTGCCAGATAAATAAATTTATGTTGCTTTTTTAGTATCGGTTTTATCTGTTATGTTTATTAGACAACTGGAAACTAGTACCTGGCAACTAGTCGCTAGTTCCTATTTTTCCGTATCTTGTAGCCGTTCACGCATTCAGATTGAAATGTCAGAAATTTCTAAAAAGAAAATCGTTTATAAAATAGGAAAACCGTTGCGAAAATATCTCGCTCAGTTTGACCGCGAACAAAAAGTGCCGCTTTCCTACAGTGACCTGACACGCTTTACAAGCCGCATATCTCTGAAGGATCGTTTCGGCAAAGACACGTTGTGGGATAGTGTCTATTACAGCAATGCTGACATGATTGATATCTACGACGGCCTTAAAAAGATTTATGCCATCTTAAAAATCGGTGGCGATTTAAGTGTAACAGAACATTTGTTTATAGACCGTATTGATCTTTGTGTATATGGCAATACCAAGCCTTTCCGTGTACGCGTTGTGAATCGCATCAACGATAACTATGATTATTTTTATGTGAAAGTAGCAGACGCATCGCGCGTTTACGGTCTGGAACTGGAACATATTCTGTCTCCCAATAACATCAGTTATCTCATTGATGGCGATACCTTAATTGAAGATCATATTGTAGGTATTCCGGGCGATATGTTTATCAAACAATATCTGCAACTTATGAATCTAAACAAGATTCGTCTGGCAAAAGAATTTGTAAAGTTTAACGAACGCTGTTTTATACGCCTTTTGGGCGATATGCATTCCAGCAATTACGTGATTGAAATGACACCCGATTTTGAAGAGTTTCATTACCGTATCCGGGCAATTGATTTTGATCAGCAATGTTACGAAGGTGCAAAGTGGGTGTACTTGCCTCAGTTCTTTAAACAGAACAATGCACTGATTGATATTGTAAGAGAAGTGCTTAGTGAGGAAAGTATACAGCAGTATCAATTTGAAGAACGTGCCATGATGGCTTCCCGGTTACGGGCAAATAAATACCGGATCAAAGGACTTTGGGATGCCGTAATCAGAGATACTATCGCACCGCAGGCACATGTTGAAAAGCTTAGAAATGAGCTGGCTAAATATTACAATGATCCTGATTTTCTGAAGTGTAGACAAATGGGAGCCATCATCCGGACAAGTTTATACAGACTGCTTAAAGATACCCGTGTACGTAAAAAGTAGGTTTTTTTGCACGAAGACTTGTTTCAAAGCGGAAAAATGTGTACTTTTGCACTCCCCAATAACGGGAACTGGCCTTGTAGCTCAATTGAATAGAGCATCTGATTACGGCTCAGAAGGTTTCAGGTTTGACTCCTGACAAGGTCACAAAGCCACGCTAAAAGCGTGGCTTTTTTTATTTATTTTGCAAGGTACTTTTAACCACATCTGTTACCATGACCCACACCGAAATAATAAGCGACTTTAAGAAAGATTATACTGTTGTATTACGGTTGATCAAAAAGTTGCACGAACTGATTGTAAATGCACCGGCGTATGGGCCGGAGCTCATCTTTAGAGACAGCAATCCGGAATCCCTGGAAATTCGAGTGGGTATGTATGAGTTTTATTTGATCCGTCTCAACCAGATTGGTATTCGGAACCAGCGTACCTATCAGTTTAGCATCCATAAATCCGTATATGATGCCAAAAACATAACGATGGAAGATACAGCAATAAGAAGAGTGGTTTACGATAAACAGGCTGTTGATTACATTACACTCAATGAATCAAAAACAGGTGAGCTGTCTGTAAACAATGTGTCGGGCGACAAAGAAATACTGGATGAGATTTTTACAAAACTGCGGTATGATATAAGTGACTGATTGAATTGTACTTGAATGAATTAAAAATACACTATATAAATCTTATAAGGTTTATATAGAAGATGCGACTTTTAATGATAGGTTAGTTTTCAACGGTTGCTGAAACAGGATCCCGTTTGTTTGTTTCAGCACTCAGCAATGCTAAAAGCATAGCAAAAGGCTATATATTCCGTCTATGTTCCGTCTGTATTCCGTGTCTGTTCCGTCTATATTCCGCCTGCCTCATGGTGGTGAAACGTACGTCAATTTATAAAGGAAGAGCAAACAGATAAAAAGAACATTGACTTGGTCACATGATACGTACAAAAATCATTTATAACACAAAGTTCGGTAAAAAGCTGTGTGTTTCCCACTGTCACAGTTAAATTTTTACAATTTCGTATGAGATAAAAGTACCGTCTTCATATTATATACAAAATCAATTGTGTAATTTAACTAGAGAGCTATCGAAATACCAGTTTTAATCTAATACCCATAAATCTATGATGTGGATTGTAAGGCTTGCTCTTAACAGGCCGTATACATTTATTGTAATGTCTATTCTGATTCTGCTGCTGGGTTTATTTACCATCTTCAGAACCGCGGTAGATATTTTTCCAACGATCGACATTCCGGTTGTAAGCGTAATCTATAGCTACAACGGTATTTCTGCAGAAGAGATGGAACGCAGAATTGTAACAGTAGCAGAACGGACTTTTAGCAGTAGTGTAAACGATATCGAACACATAGAGTCACAATCGCTGAAAGGGATCAGTATTATTAAAATCTATTTCCAGCCCGGTGCTAAAGTAGAAGCTGCTGTGGCGCAACTTGCAGCCATCAGTCAGACTATTTTGCGGATCATGCCTCCAGGTATGACCCCGCCTTCCATTATACGATACAGTGCAACCAATGTAGCTATACTGCAACTCAGCCTCAGCAGTGATTCGCTTTCGGAGCAAGATATCAACGATCAGGCAAATAACTTTCTGCGTGTCGGTCTTGCCAGTACACAAGGGGCAACGGTATTGCCTCCCTACGGCGGTAAGTCTACACAGGTAATGGTTGATCTTAACCCCGATGCCTTATATGCCAAAGGACTTACACCGGTGGATATAAGCAATGCCATCAATGCGCAGAACCTGATTCAGCCTGCCGGAACAGTAAAACTGGGAGATAAGGAATACGACGTAAAACTGAACAGCAGTGAAGAGATTTTAACAGCGATCAATAATATTCCGATTAAAGAAGTAAACGGGGCAACTATTTTCATCCGCGATGTTGCTGTTGTGCACAGCGGCTATGCCATACAAACCAACGTGGTTCGCCAGGATGGTAAAAGAGGTGCATTTATAAGTATTCTGAAAAATGGAAATGCTTCTACACTGGATGTTATTAAACGTATTAAAAAACTTTTACCGAAAGTGCAGGCAACACTGCCAACATCACTGAAAATACAACCTTTGTTTGACCAGTCGATTTTTGTAGAAGCCTCTATCGATGGAGTAATTCACGAAGGGCTTATCGCAGCCTGTCTTACAGCCATGATGATTCTGGTGTTCCTCGGCAGCTGGCGCAGTACCATTATTGTTGCTACATCCATCCCTTTGTCTATTATGGTATCAATCATTATCATGAGCGCACTCGGACAGACGATCAACATCATGTCACTAAGCGGGCTGGCACTGGCTGTTGGGATTCTGGTGGATGATGCAACCGTGGAAATAGAAAACGTACACCGCAATATGGCTATGGGCAAACCTATGATACAAGCCATTCTGGATGGAGCATCCCAGATTGCAACACCTGCTTTTGTATCCACACTCGCAATATGCATTGTGTTCGTTCCGATTTTCTTTCTTAGTGGTGTAACCAAATTTCTTTTTTCACCATTGGCAATGGCCGTGATATTTGCCATGCTGGCTTCGTATTTGTTATCGCGTACACTAGTGCCGACAATGGTACGTTACCTGTTATCAAATGAGATCCATGTGTACCAGGCGATGGAAAAAGGTGAACCTGTAAAGGCAGATATTTTCTGGAAAATACACAACCGTTTCAATGTTTCTTTTGAAAAATTCCGTGATTCATACAAAGATTTTCTGAGCATCGTTCTTAATCACAGAGTCATTGTGATTATTGCGTTTATCTGTATTGTAGGAGTATCCTTATTAACTATACCGATTATCGGCCGGGATTTTTTTCCGGCAGTAGATGCAGGTCAGTTCAGAATGCACGTGCGCACACCATCCGGTACGCGCATTGAACAGTCAGAAGTTATCTTTCAACAAATTGAAGATATTATCCGCGAAACGGTACCGCCGGCTGAAATGGATCTGATACTGGACAACATCGGCTTGTCTGGTATCAATATGGCATATTCAGATAATTCAAGTGTCGGGCCTTTTGAAGGAGAAATAAATGTTTCGCTGAAAAAAGACCATAAGCCCACGGCTATGTACATGACAAAGATCCGTGAAAAGGTTAACAAACAATTGCCGGACGTGGTAATCTTTTATCAGTCGGCTGATATGGTTTCTCAGATCCTCAACTTTGGCCTGCCTGCGCCGATTAATGTGCAGGTTGTTGGTAAAAATAAAGATGCCAATTACAAGATCGTACAGGAAATAGAAAAGCAGATTGCTGCTGTACCCGGCGCTGTAGATGTGCATATGCAGCAGATCCTGGATGTGCCGCAGATTAAAGTAAATGTAGATCGTATGCGTGCACAGCACATCGGCCTGAACCAGCGGGATGTGGCAAACAATTTATTGATCGCATTGACATCCAGTGGACAGACAGCACCGAATTTCTGGCTGAACCCGAAGAATGGTGTAAGTTATGCCATAGCCGTGCAGACACCGCCATACAGACTTAATTCTGTGGATGAAATGGAAACAACACCGTTGATTTCTCCGTCTAAACAGCCGCAGCTGTTAAGTAATTTTGTTACAACCAGCCGAGACATTACGCCTGGTGTGGTAACGCATTACAATGTTGCGCCGGTGCTTGAGGTATTCGCAAATGTAGAAAGCAGTGACCTTGGGCGTGTAGCAGATAAAGTAGATGATATTGTTAAAAAGATCACGCCCAAATTACCAAGAGGAACAACGATACAGGTTCGCGGACAGATTCAAAGTATGAACGAAGCATTCCTGGGTTTAGGTGTCGGGCTGATCTTTGCAATTGTGCTGGTGTATTTTCTCATGGTTGTTAATTTTCAGTCCTGGGTAGATCCATTGATTATTATATCTGCTTTGCCGGGCGCTCTGGCTGGTGTGCTGTTTATGTTGTTTCTTTCCAATACTACCTTCAGCGTACCGTCGCTAATGGGCGCGATCATGTGTATCGGTGTAGCTACCTCAAACAGTATTCTGCTGGTAACGTTTGCTAACGACGAACGCATTGCCGGGAAGTCAGCGCTGGAAGCTGCACTGAGTGCCGGTTATACACGTCTGCGTCCAGTATTGATGACAGCACTTGCCATGATCATTGGTATGCTGCCTATGTCGCTGGGCCTTGGAGAAGGTGGAGAACAGAACGCGCCACTCGGCAGAGCCGTAATCGGAGGCTTGATTCTGGCAACGTTTACAACCTTGCTGTTCGTTCCTTTAGTATATAGTTTCTTAAGAAAAAATACGGTACCTCTTACCGAAGATGTTGCTTAATATTATTTTGCATTATGAGTACTACTCCTGAAAATCCCGATGCTTCTGCACCAAATACAAATCCGCAAGGTAAACCGGAAACAAATCCGGAAAATAAAGAAACCAAACCGGAAACTAACCCGGAGCCTCAATCCGAAGCGAAACAAGAAGCCAGGCCGGATGCCAATGCTGAAGCCAAGCCTGACAATAAACCTCAGGTTAAGGAACAAGCTAACCCGGAGAATAAACAGGATGCTCAACCCGAAGGTAAAGCAGAGACAAAATCCGAAGCAAATGCAGAAACGAAACCGGTAGGTGAAACAAAGCTGTCAAAAAAAGCATACGTTATAATGGCAGTTATAGCAGTAGTGCTGGGTATTTTTTTGTTTTATTCCATCCAGAAAAGAAGGCACCTGGCAAAAGTTGCAGCAGAAGCTTCTGCACCTAAAATTCCTGTTGTACGTGTGTCCAAACCTTTTCAGGCATCGGACACGGCTATGATTGTGCTGCCCGGTAATGTACAGGGTATTCGAGAAACGGCCTTAAATGCACGCGTAAATGGCTATATTAAAAACTGGTATGTAGATATCGGTGATCGCGTAACAGAAGGCCAATTACTGGCAGAGATAGAAACACCGGAACTGGATCAGCAGCTGGCACAGGCTAAAGCAAACCTCGAGCTGGCTAAATCAAGTATGGATCGTGTAAACAGTGTTAAAATCGAAGGCGCTGTATCTGCACAGCAGAAGGCTGATAGGGAAGGTGCATACCAATCATCACTTGCCATGGTGAACCAATTGGAAGCACAAAAATCATTTAAGCGTGTAATCGCTCCTTTCGCTGGTTTCATCACTTCAAGAAACATTGATATAGGTACTTTGGTAAATGCCGGAAGTACCGCAAACAACCAGCTCTTTACGCTTGCGCAAACCAATCGCTTACGTATTTTCATATCCATTCCGCAATCGTTTGTTCCGTTTATTAAAGTCGGTTCACAGGCAAAAATCAGTATTCAGGAAATCTCCGGCAAACCCGTTATTGGAAAGGTAACACGCACCGCAGGAGCGTTAAATGCGGATACACGTACATTGCTTGTACAGGTAGAATTTGATAACCCACAGGGGCTCTATCTTCCGGGCATGTATGCTAAAATCACGTTTGTAACAAAACGTACAAGCCGTCCGGTTACGATTGCGTCCAATACACTGGTAATACGTACCGAAGGCACAGAAGTAGTAACCGTTACACCGCAACATACAATCGCAATTAAGCATGTTACTATTTCCAAAGACAACGGCGCAACGATTGAACTTGCAGACGGATTAAAAGGAGATGAATTGCTGGTCGCTAATCCTACGCTTAACTTAACAGAGGGAATGAAAGTTTCTATCGCACAGAAATAAGTTTATTGTATGAAATTCTTTACAACGATAGCACGCATTAAAAAATGGCAGATCAGATTGCTTTTATGTATCAGTATGTTTTCTTTTATCGGTGCGTGCAGTGTAGGTCCCAGATATAGAAGGCCAACCGTGTCAGATGATACATGGGTGTGGAAGGATCAGGTAATTAAAGATACTTCGTACATATCTGCCTCTGATGACAGCACATATAATTCCATTGATTACAATCCAAACGATACATTGGTGCTTGCCAGTAAATGGTGGATGATTTTTAAAGATGATACACTGGATCAATTGATTCAGACAGCTTTCAATAATAACCCTAATCTTCGGACTGCAGCTCTGCGCATTATGGAATCCAGAGGGATGATTGACGTTGCAAAAGCCAACTATTATCCAACCATTACACTGGACCCGAATATAAACAGAAACCAATTGTCCGGAAATCGTCCCAATCAGTTCAGCAACAGCAGTCTTCCGCAGCTTACGCTTACTACGATTACTGTGCCGCTGAACATGAGTTATGAGCTGGATGTATGGGGAAAATTCAGACGCTCCGTAGAATCGGCACAGGCCACCATGCGTGCAACACAGGCAGATTACGAAGTAATTAAACTAAGTCTTTCGGCAGATATTGCATCAAATTATTTTTCGCTTCGCCTCATCGACCGGCAGATTCAACTGTACACGAATGCTTTAAAGTTGAGAAAAGAAAATCTTGTGCTGACACGCAGCCAGTATCAGGCCGGACTTACATCCAAGCTTGATGTGGTACAGGCAGAGATAGAAGCCACTACGGTAGAATCCCAGTTGATCGATGCAAACCGTACAAGAGCATTAAGCGAAAATGCCATTGCCGTATTGTGTGGTGCTCCGGTTATGAATTTTAAAATACCGCCGCATCCCGGTTTGCCCAAAGTACCGCCCGTTCCGCTGGAAATTCCTTCCGATCTCTTGCAGCGTCGTCCGGATATTGTAGAAGCCGAACAGCAATTAATGTATGCAAATGCGCAGATCGGTGTGGCACAGGCGAATTTCATGCCTTCCGTTAAATTAACCGGAGCGTCCGGTGGATTTCTTAGTTCACGATTTGATAATTTATTCGAACGCCAGAGTACTACATGGCTTGTAGGTGTTGGAGTATCGATTCCCATATTTACCGGAGGCAGAAACATTGCACAAAAATCCATTGCAGAAACGCGTTTAAAAGAATCTGAATCTGCCTACAAACAGGTTGTATTAAATGCATTCAGAGAAGTGCAGGATGCCATGACCAATATCGAATACAGAGCACAGCAGGCAGCCGTTCAGCAAAAGGCATTAACATTTGCACAAAGCTCATCTGATATGTCAAAAGAACTCTATAAACAAGGCCTGACCACTTATGTCAATGTAATCATCGCAGATCGTGCCGTGCTGGATGCTGAAAACGCATTCATCGCAGCAACTGCGCAACGTATATTGTATTCTATTTCACTCATAAAGGCATTGGGCGGTGGCTGGAATCCGCCTTCTTCCCTGAAATAAAAGTCATCTGATGTAATGTTGAATAATGTATTGTGATTAAACGTTTTTTAAGAACTCAATCGGGTATTAAACATCTATCGTTTTATTTTCTAGCTGTCTGGACCTTGTTTATCTATATTAAAGCTATTCATATTTTTTATTAGCAAGCAATTGGGAGTGTACACAGGCTTATTTTTGAGTATATAACACAGTTTTATTGCTCATATTAAATACAATACATTGTTATTCAATATGTTATTTGTTTTCCACACGTCGTTAATAAATAAAAGCTAAAATTATTAGTATTTAAAATTTACGTTCCTATATTTGCTAATATTATTAGTAAATATGATCTATACCTTGCTGGTTATCTAAAACATACTGAAAATTGATGCCCGTTTTAGTTTTCAGCATGTAACCTGGTTTTGCTTCATCTCAGCTGAATAAGTAAAGCCTGTTTAGAATAAACAGTAAGGTGTATGATCGCCAAATGTAAAAACAAGTCATTTTAAACATAGGAGGAAAAGATATGTTTGTTATCAGTGATATTATAAAAAGCATCGGAATGGATATTCATTATTTGTTTTCCATTCTTAAAAAATCAAACTGGCTTAGCAGTAATGGTACCTGTGTGCCATACACTTTCCTGAATCTGGAAGTGGTAAACAACAACATCCTTACCGGCATTTTATATATCGGTGAAAAACTGATCGATTTTGAATTAAGCTTTCAGGATATCATTTACAATGCATTCAAAGTTGATAAATATACCTTTCTGGTAAAATCATCTGAAGCCATGACGCTTTTTGTAGATGGCGACGAAGCCAATACAGTGCCGCTGGTACGATTACACCTCAAATAATTCCTATTATAGACCTCGACTAAAAGTATATATATGGAAACAGATTTGAATTTTTTTGAAGAAGTCGATCAAACGTATCGTACTTCTTCTTTAAAGAAAACAACAAGCAGGTTAACATTTAAAACCGGTTTATTAACCGGTGCATTATCGGTTCTTGTCATGATGATGATTGTAGGGTTTCAGAATTTTGGGAAAGAAGAAAGCTTTGAAACAACTTCATTGAAACTGGATTCGATTCAGATTTCACAAAACAACCGCATGATACAGTTGCTTGAGAAACATGCGCAGCGTGATACAACAATTGTGCATATTGTAGCGCCTGCTTTTTAATACATATGAATGGTGTGAAATCTGTGAGGATTAGAAATACGAAAATTTGATGCATTATTATGCATCAAAATCCTTGCAGGTGTATAATACAAAATCATACCAACATTCTTTTATAGTTTATTTTCCTTTTAGGGCTCTATAAGTATAGAGCCCTTTTTGTATCTTTAGAAATACGCCGGCTTATTTTTTGAAGAGAAAAGCAAAGGCTGATAATAATCTGTTATAACCGTACACACCGTCATGAATATTTTAATTACTATTTGCATTCTTTTATTGCTGGCCTATTTGTTTGACCTGACTTCTGCGTTTACAAAAATCCCTTCCGTTATCTTATTGCTGATTTCAGGCTGGCTTGTTAAAGAAGCATGTAAGGCATTCAATATTATAGTTCCGGATCTCAATCCCTTACTGCCGGTATTAGGTACTGTAGGATTAATACTTATTGTACTGGAAGGTGCATTGGAATTAAATGTAGATCAAACGAAATTCCCGATGATAAGAAAATCTATTGTGGTGGCGTTTGTGCCCATGATTGTATTGGCTGCAATACTGGGTTATTTCTTTCAATACATCGGCGGCTATACACTCAAAGATAGTATCACCTATGCCATTCCGTTCTGTGTCATCAGTAGTGCTATTGCCATTCCAAGTGTTCAGAGTATTCACTCACGTGTACGGGAATTTGTGGTCTTTGAAACCAGCGTATCGGATATTTTAGGTGTATTGCTTTTTAATTTTGTTGCCTTGAATCCGGTTATTAATACAGACTCGCTGGTAACATTTTTTCTGCAGATTATTCTCATTACGATATTATCTTTTGTTGCAACCGTTGGTTTAACACTATTGCTCACTAAAGTAGATCATCACATAAAATACAGCCCAATCATTATCATCATTATTTTATTCTACGGTATTTCAAAAATATATCATTTGCCGGGTTTAATATTCATCATCATTTTCGGTTTGCTGCTGGGTAATATAAAAGAACTGACAAAGCTGAAATTTTTACGCAGGATAAAATATAAAGCCATTGAAACAGAAGTTAAAAAACTGCATGAACTTAGTGTTGAAGCTGCTTTTTTAATTCGTGCCTTATTCTTTTTGCTGTTCGGATTTTTAATGCATACAAAAGATGTATTAAATCCCGATACCATCTTATATGCAGCAGGGATTGTGCTGTTAATTCTTTTGATTCGGCTGGTGCAGCTGGTACTGTATAAAATTCCGCTTGTGCCTTTATTATTTATTGCACCAAGAGGTTTAATTACCATTCTGCTTTTTGTTGCCATAATACCTGAGCCAGCAGGTAATATCGTAACAAAATCGCTCGTTATTCAGGTAATTGTACTTTCAGCATTCGTTATGATGCTGGGGCTAATGTTTGTTCCAAAACAGTTGTTGGCAAAAAACGAAGTATAAGCAGACTAATCCGGATGATCATTCGTATACTAAAATAATTGCTGAATATGGTTTCAAACCTATAAGGATTCCTGTGAACGTTATTTAACAGTGTGAACACATTCATTCTTATAAGCTTTGCAAACAATTGACAATTGATCATCATAAAATTACACCGGACTCAAATTCTTATTTCTGCATGAACATAAACCACATTGAGGAAGATAAAAGAGGCTATTTTATAGCACTTGAAAATTCTGTTGAAGTCGGCCGCATTACCTATGTAATGTCCGGTGATATAAAACTTATTATAAATCATACCGAAGTAAATCCAACCTACGAAGGAAACGGTATTGGCAGAAAACTGGTTTTTGCAGTAGCGGATTATGCCAGAGATCAAGGAATTAAAGTGCTTCCACTGTGTTCTTTTGCAAAAGCCATTTTTGATAAAACTCCTGAAATCAAAGATGTATTGTTTTAATAATACACGATCAAAATAAATCTTTGAAGTGCTCATACAATTATTCTGACTCCCAGATTCTCTGATTGATGATACAGGTACTTATAAGCCACAACATTTTCGTACCTTTACGTCTGCATTCAATAACCCGAATATGTTAGGATTAAAATTACCGACCGACCCGCGCTGGGTTGAAATTGTAGAATCGAATATCCCCGAGATATTAACCGATCATGCATATTGTGAGCAGAAAGCTACCACCAATGCGATGTATATTGTTATAAATTTTCCTGAATATGCAGAGCTGGTAAGCGATATGATAGATCTTGCCCAGGAAGAACTGCAACATTTTAAGATGGTACACGACATCATTAAAAAACGTGGTCTGGTATTGGGCCGCGAGCGTAAAGATCCATACGCAGGTGATATCTATGCATTCATGCGTAAAGGACATATACGTAAATATGTATTGATTGACCGGTTATTATTTTCCGCATTGATTGAAGCACGCAGCTGCGAACGTTTCAGATTATTAAGCGAACAGATCAAAGACGAAGAGTTAAAAACGTTCTACCGTGAACTGATGATCAGCGAAGCAACACATTACAAAACATTTATCGGCTATGCCCGCAAATACAGTGAAGGCGAAGATATTGACAAGCGCTGGCAGGAATTTCTGGCCTACGAAGCTACTGTAATTGCCAAGTACGGCGATAACGCTACGATGCACGGGTAAAAAGTGTAAAGTTTAGAGTGTCAAGTGTAAGCATTCGGCAAAATGATTTCTTTGCATAATTTATCATACAACAGTAAATAATTGTAGGCATATTTTGAGTTAAGCAAACGATTACACTTTACACTCTAAACTTTACACTTGTATCCATTTTTACACAATGATATAATTTACTTTGTAATAAATTATTCGCCAAACTCTACACGATCTTGAAAACAATTGCAATCATAGGCGGCGGTCCATCTGCGTTAATGCTTGCAGCAATGCTGGATGAGCAGAAATTTTCCATTCATATATATGAAAAAAATGCTGCCACCGGACGAAAATTTTTAGTGGCAGGGGATGGAGGTTTTAATCTTACGCATTCAGAAGATGTCGAAAAATTTGTAACACGTTATACTCCTCCGTATTTTTTAGAAAAAGCGCTTCGTACATTTACCAATAAGGATCTTTGCAATTGGTTGTCAACTATAGGGATAGAAACATATACAGGTTCCAGCAAACGAATCTTTCCAAAGAAGGGCATTAAGCCGATTGAAGTATTGAATGCTTTTCTCAAAAAACTTAAAACGAAAAATACGCACATACATACACAGCATGTCTGGCTTGGCTGGGAAGAAAATAATGCACTGAAATTTTTTAATCAGGGAAAAGAGATTGTTGTAACCGCCGATTATGTAGTATTTGCTTTGGGAGGAGCAAGCTGGAGCGTAACAGGATCTGATGGGCACTGGCTGAATGTATTTGAAGCGAAAGGAATTAATACGATTTCTTTTCAGGCATCTAATTGTGGTTATGAAGTAACCTGGCCAGATGATTTTTTAGAAAAAAGCGAGGGCAGTTGGCTGAAAAATATTTCTGTTTCCTGTGCCGGTCATACAAAGAAAGGAGAACTCGTTATTACAAAACGAGGCATTGAGGGCGGTGCAATCTATGCCTTAAGCCCGCAGATACGTGAACAGCTGATAACAAATAAAAGCGCTGACATAACTATTGATTTTAAGCCAATGTTTTCAATGGAAGATATTACACAAAAACTTTCTGGCACATCCGGCAAATCAGTCACACAATTGTTAAATAAAGAATTAAAACTATCTGTTGTGCAGATTGATTTATTAAAAGCTTTTGTATCAAAAGAAGACTTTATAAAACCGGAAAGACTAGCTGTATATATCAAACAGTTTCCTGTTTCTGTAACAGACACAGCTTCTGTAGATGAAGCAATATCAACGGTTGGCGGCGTTTGTTTAACAGAAATTGACCGGCATTTCCAGCTGAATAAATTATCCCGCCAGTTTGTGATCGGAGAGATGCTGAACTGGGATGCGCCTACAGGTGGTTATTTACTTCAGGCATGTTTTAGCATGGGCGCGCATACTGCATTTTATTTGAATGGATTGAAATAAATTCAATTATAACAGATAATGCGGATAAAATTAAAGGCTGTTTATATAAATAATCAAACTGAATTTCACACCAACTGATTACTTGTTTTGTAAAACGCACTATTCAATCAGACTGAATTATTTACAGACGTGGAAGAAGAAGAATTGAAAAAATTGGCTGCACAGTTGCGTCAGCCACATGGCACGAAAGGAAGTCAGATAGGAGAAATGATGCATGTATCAAACTGCAATATGACACGCCAGGCGATTAAAAGCCTGAACATATCCGCTGATGAACAAGTGCTGGAATTAGGCCATGGAAACTGCGCCCATCTACCATATATTATGAATCATCATAAAAATGTTATGTATTACGGACTTGAGATTTCAGAATTGATGTATGATGAAGCCAGACAAATAAATAAAAATTATATAGAGAAAAACCAAGCTCATTTCTTCATGTACGATGGCGCGGATATTCCGTTCGGAGATAATTATTTTGATAAGGGATACACAGTAAATACACTTTATTTCTGGAGCGAACCTGAAAAATTATTGGCTGGTATTTATCGGGTAATGAAACCGGGAGGTTTGTTTAGCATAGCATTTGCACAGCAATCATTTATGAAACAATTACCATTTACGAAATTTGGCTTTACATTATACGATACAAAGAAAGCAGAAGCGCTGATCAGTAAAACTGATTTTAAAATAGCAAAAACCGAAACTCAGGTAGAGTGGATAAAAGATAAAACAGGAGGAATGATAAATCGTGAGTTTACCATTATCACTATGATAAAGTCTGATTCTGCTGAAACAATAACAATTTAATCGCAACCTTGCGCACAAGGCTTTTGTCTTGTCATTTGCCCGTGATATTGTCCTTTTTTTGCACCGGAGCAGCTGCTAAAAATCAGCAGCGTTATCGGAATACATATGATCAATAATTTTTTCATAATTCAATAACGCTGCAAACGAATTGTTTGGTATTTACCGGATGAAATTTTTGAACCAGTCCTGAAAATACTTTCCAACCCAAATAACCGGTTTTTCTTCGTCCTTAAGTGCGCTTAACAGACCAAGTACCCACAGCACGAGACAAAATAATCCGAATGGCAGTAATAAGAACGCGACCGGAAAAAAGCGCAGAATAATGCCGCCTCCGATATACATAACAAGCAAACCTAATGTTTGACGTAAATGAAAGCGTACAATGGAATCTTTTGTATTATTTCCCAAATATAGAATAAAGGCGATGAGCCAGCCAACAACAGGTACATAACAGAGTAAGGCAATTGATCTTCCGTTCATAGTATATAAATTTATGAAATACTAATGTACAAAAAAGAACATAAGAAACACACGGTTACTAGTTGCAGTTTGAATATCATAATTTAAATCGCACGCCTACCTGCAAGCCCACGGTTAGCATATGTTGTTTGAAAGGAGCTTTCTTGCCGAATGCATTCGGAAAATAATAGTTGGCAACAGGCTCAGCAAATACGGTATATTTTTCACTGAGTGCATAGTATGCTCCAACCGAAAATGATCCGCCTAAAGAAATTTTCTTTTCTGAATGATAGCCAAGAATATGATCTGCTGATTCATTTAAATAAGTAACAGAATAAGTCATATAATTGACAAGAAGACTTGCGCGGGTAATAATGGCAAAGCGATTACTTATTTCAAACCGGTAAGCAATATATATAGGTAAGGAAATACTTTGATATTTGTCGATATATTTTTTTACATGCGTTGAATATCCGTTAACCAAAGTCGAATCTGTTTTTACATAATTACTTGTATACGTCACATTTTGAGTACCTGTGCTGTCAGAAGTAAATGTGCTGTCTGTATGCGTATATCCCTGATATGTATAATAGCTGGAATCTAACGTCCGGTTTGTTAGCGATGTATTTTGTTTCATCCCGGAATATTGTAATCCAAAGCCAATTTCTAATTTTTCTGATAATGCATAATTTATACGTAACCCAGCAATTACACTTCTTCCCGAAGTTGCCGAACGGTTCCGGTCTGTAATAAATGAAGAGGTAGGATCTGTAGCATTATTAGAATTAAGATGCATATATGCGAGTGATGGTGTGATATAGCCATCTATACTGCAACGGGATAAAAAAGTACTATTCTTTTTAATCTTTTCTTTTTCACCAACAGTAGTAGCTTGAGTTTGTATAGAATCAGTTTTGATGACTCTTGCCAGACTATCTTTTAACGCATTCGTTTTATTTAACGCATAAGCGGAATCTGTTATGCCGGATGCATATTGCGTACTAGTGTCTTTAACTATTTGGCTGCTACTATCAGTTGAAGATACTATGTTTTGATTTACTATTGCCCTCCGTGCAGCAACAGTAAATGCAGTATTCGTATTTAACTCTTCGGGATTAGTTGATTTATCCGCAGACTTTTTTGATATAGTTGCCGATTGCATATTAGCAGCAGAAATAAGTTCAAATGCTGTACTGCTGTCGCTCTCTGTACTTCCTTTGTTAATAGATTTTACATATTGATTAACAGACACAGATGAATCTTCTATACGGGTTTTATTAAAAGTACTATGTGATATAAGATTAAGTGCATTCTGTGAAAACTTATTTGAAAGAAGGCTCGTTGAGTCAGCTGTATTTTTTTGTTCGTTTGTTAACAGTTGCTGTGAAAAATCCTGATAACCTGTATGCAGGAGTTGAGTATTTTTTTGTACAGTATCAACGTACATTTTTTTTGTGTGTTGGGCTGCTTTATTGTCGTAATCAGTACCTTGTCCAGAGCCTGAATAAGTATCGTTGTTTTTGACTGAATGAATAGTTTTGTTTTGGATGGTTGTAGTTTTTAGACCGGATGAAGCATTTGTTTGATTCGAACTTATATGCACATTTTTATTACTGAACATACAATTCCGATTGGTTGATGATTTATTTTCATCGTTACGTATATGTACCCCGAAAGTATTTTCTGTACGTTGATTTTTATTTGGAGAAGCCTGAGTATTAATTTTATTGCCAATTGGCGCCAGCCATTTTTGTTTAACGTTATCCCAATTACTGCTGTCAGTAGTTCTCGTCTTATTTATCGCTGAAATAATAAAAAATATTCGAGAAGATTTATCTGTACGTAACGAATCATAATGTTCCGGCAATGCATCAGATACATTTGTAAACAATGATGCAGCATGTTCATTTTGTACTACATTCATACTTTTATTAGTAAAATATTCAACACTGTTTACATAATTGACATTCGCTGTTATATAATTTTTTTCTGATTGCATATCGGCATCAGAATTTGTATATGTTGTATTATGGATGCCGAGCGTATATTCTTTTCCTTTAAAAATGTTTTTGGTGTAATCCGGAAAATAATAAAACGCAGCACAAATACTTACAATGCTTATCAATAATACAGACGAGAGGAAAAGAGAATTTTTCCAGAATGATACAGTATTGGATGTATTTTCTGCAGGGAGTTTTGATTGAATAGCATCCCATAACTTAGAAGGTACAGGCACTTCGTGACTATCAAACTTTTCTTTTATCGAATTGTCCATATGGTCGGAATGCTCTTTCATATTTTTATAATTCCTTTCTGAAGAAGTTTATCTTTTAATAATGTTCTTCCTTTGGCAAGTTGTGATTTTGAAGTTCCTTCAGAAATAGATAAAAGTTCTCCGATTTCTTTATGCGGATATCCTTCTATAACATACATGTTAAACACCATACGATAGCCCGCAGGCATGGTTTGAATAATTTCGAGCAATTCATCGGCCGACATTTTGGATATAATAGTAACAACATCGGCACTTTCCTCTTCAACAATCAAATACTCTGGCAGCGACTGTTTGTTTTTGTCTTTTTGATAATGATTAATTGCTGTAGTAACTACAATTCGTTTTAACCATCCTTCAAATGAACCTTTGTATTCATATGTATGAATGGAATTAAAAATTTTAATAAATGATTCCTGAAGAATATCTTCTGCTTCAAACGTAGTAAAAGCGTAGCGCATGGCAATAGAAAGTAGCCTCCCTGCATAGTTTTTATACAGCGATTCAAAGGATTTGTGCGATCCTTTTTTGCAACCTTCTATAACATCTTTTTCTATATACATTAAATAATAGCCGTGTATGCTGGCTATGCATACACGGCTGATTAAATGGTCTCTATATATTTATTTTTTCTAATGCGGCTGGAATGTCTGATTCTTGTATTTCTGTAAAATACAAAACAACTGTTTTGGTATCATCACAATTTACAAAATGATCCATGACAGATATATAGCATTTGCCATCTTTGTTGGCAAGTGCAACAATTTTTATAGATTCTTTATTTGGAATACCACCTTTAAAAATAAAACCAACTGATGTAGCATACAAACTGGCGCATGAATTTGTAGCAGGTAACAGATAATATACAGATGTTTGTGCAATGTCTAAATTTAATGAAGGGTCACAAATAACAGTTTGTTCACACAGATCACTGTAGTTCATCTCTATAAAATAATCTGCATTAATCCATCCGAATGATGTGCATTTTACCATATAGGTATACGCATCATTTCTGATGGCCCATGAAGTATTGTAGTATGTAAAATAGGCAGCAGAATCATAAGGAGATTTATTTGCTGTGGTATCGGGTATCTCAATGTTGGTGTTTACAGTATCTGTTTCAACCGGAGTCCATGCAATAACACCGGAAGAATCTTTACCGGTGAAAACTTTCATAGAATCGCTTGTGCCGTAAGGAGCTGCAACTTCAATAAAATAATTTGCATGCGCAGCCAGTGTTAGCGGTGTGCCATTTTGATTTGCAGCAACATAAAATGAGCCTCCCGATTTTAATAATTTACCGTTTGAAACAGTAGGAGCATTATTTAAAACCATGTCAGAAAAATGCGTTAATTCTTTCAGTTCAATAGTTACATCTCCTGTAACCGGCTGTCCGCTGCTTGTGCATAATGTATTGCCGCCAATATATAATTTTGTTCCGTTTATGCCGGTTAAAACAGTATCGCGTATGGGATTAACAGTAAAACGTTGTTTGCTGTTTTGTTGTGATGTATACATTGCGGCAATCGGATCAGAGGTATTGGATGCTGGCACAACATCATCCTTATGTTTTTTACATGAAATAGTAAAAAGAGCAGTTCCAATAATAAGAATCAAAATGCCTGACGTGATTTTTTTCATAATGAAATGGATTTATGTTTGTTCTATCAGGCAGACAATAAAAAGATCAAAAATGGTTGTCTGCGCATAAGAAATAAATTGAAAAGCATACATAATTCAGTTTAATGTTAGGTTACCGTATAGAGTAGACAAGATGAGTCTACAAAAGAGTTGCCTGAGTTTTGAAAAAAAATAAAAAAGCTCTATTCTGTTGTTTGGTGTATTTAACTAAAACCTCCAAGGATTTCGATGCACAGCAAATAACAGCATTGCGTATTGCTAATCCTTGGAGGTTTGTGCGCTAAATCAAAAAAAGCCTCAATCTTTCGACTGAAGCTTTTAAAAAGATAAAATCAGATATAATCTTATAAAATCATACCAGCTCCAACGGTTTCGTTGGTAAACTCATCCACAAGAATTACACTTCCTGTAATACGGTTTTTGTTATAACTATCGTAGAATAACGGACTTGTTGTACGGATCAGTACACGTCCGATATCGTTCAGACCGATTGTTTTATCGTCTTCAATTTTGTGAAGTGTATTTATGTTCATTTTATAACGAACCTCTTTAATTACACAACGCGCATCTTTTGTTGTATGCTTGATAGAGTACTTTCCGCCTGGAGTCATTTTCTTTTCATTCAGCCAGCAAAGCATCAACTCAATATCCTGACCATTTTCCGGCTGATTGTTTGGTTTAACAATCATATCACCACGGCTGATATCGATGTTGTCTTCCAGAGTCATTGTGACAGACATAGGAGGAAAGGCTTCTTCAAGCTGGCCATCCATTGTCTCAACTGTTTTGATCTTAGTTGTTAAGCCGGAAGGTAAATGCATGATTTCATCGCCAGGCTTAAATACACCACCTTCGATTCTGCCTGCAAAACCTCTGAAGTCGTGGAATTCGTCAGACTGCGGACGGATTACATATTGTACCGGAAAACGGGAATCAATCATGTTCAGATCAGAAGCAATATTCACGGTTTCTAAGGTGTACATCAATGTGCCGCCCTGATACCATGGCATATTTTCAGAAGGATCAACCACGTTGTCCCCCAATAATGCAGAGATTGGTATGAAACGGATATCCGGAATAGATAATTTAGAAGCGAAATTTGTATAGTCTTCGCGGATCTTGTTGAATTTCTCTTCGCTGAAATCCACTAAATCCATTTTATTTACACAAACAACAACGTGTTTGATCTGCAATAAAGATGCAATGAAAGAGTGGCGGCATGTCTGCTCAATAACACCATGACGTGCATCAATTAAAATAATGGCAAGGTTTGCAGTAGATGCACCCGTAACCATGTTGCGTGTATATTGTACGTGTCCCGGAGTATCAGCAACAATAAATTTACGTTTTGGTGTAGCGAAGTAACGGTATGCAACATCAATTGTGATACCTTGTTCGCGTTCTGCGCGTAAACCATCTGTCAATAAAGAAAGGTCAACATATCCTTTACCTTTACGTGTACTGATTTCTTCAATCTGTTCCATCTGATCTTCAAAGATTGCCTTTGAATCATATAGCAAACGACCGATCAATGTACTTTTACCATCATCTACACTACCGGCAGTAGTGAAGCGAAGTAAGTCCATATTTAAATAGCTTTCGTTTGTGATGGGTTCTTTAGTCTGATGCATAATATATTTTAAATGCGTGTAACGCTTAAATTAAAAGTATCCTTGTTTTTTACGGTCTTCCATAGCAGCTTCCGAACGTTTGTCGTCCGCTCTTGTTCCACGCTCTGTCTGGCGTGCAGTAGCTACTTCCTGAATAACATCCTCCAGCGTTGCAGCATCTGATTCAACAGCACCTGTACAGGTCATATCACCTACCGTACGGAAACGTACCTGCATGTTTTCAACTTTTTCTCCTTTCAATAAAGTCACGAAAGGAGAGTTGAATAATAATGTACCACCGCGGTTGATGATATCTCTTTTGTGTGTGAAGTAAATACTTGGAATATCCAGTTTCTCAGAATAGATATATTGCCATACATCCATTTCTGTCCAGTTACTTAATGGGAAAATACGGAAGTTCTCGCCTTGCTGTTTTTTACCATTGTATAAGTTCCATAATTCCGGACGCTGGTTTTTAGGATCCCACTGACCGAATTCATCTCTGTGCGAGAAGAAACGTTCTTTTGCACGGGCTTTCTCTTCATCGCGACGGGCTCCGCCAAAACATGCATCAAATTTAAACTCCTCAATAGTGTCAAGAAGAGTGATTGTCTGTAACCCGTTACGGCTTGGGTTTGGTCCTTTTTCTTCTACCGCACGGCCCTGATCAATCGAATCCTGTACATAACGCACAATCAATGTTGCACCAATCTCACGCACCATCTTATCTCTGAATTCTATCGTTTCAACAAAGTTGTGGCCGGTATCAACATGAACAAGTGGAAAAGGAATCTTTGCAGGAAAGAAAGCCTTTTGTGCAAGACGAACCATTACAATTGAATCTTTACCGCCTGAGAACAAAAGCGCCGGACGCTCAAACTGAGCCGCTACTTCGCGCATCATAAAGATGGCTTCAGATTCAAGTTGTTTTAAATGGGATAGGGTATATGAATTCATAATCTATTGGAATACTAAATATTAGTAGGTGATTTTAGGAAGAATAGCTGTAAGAATCTGCTGCAGACAATCTTCTAAAGAATGTAAGTCTGTACGCACTTCCAGCGATGGGTTTTTGGGATGCTCAAAAGGCGAATCAATACCGGTAAAATTTTTAATCTCTCCGGCACGTGCTTTTTTATACAACCCTTTCACATCACGCTGCTCACAAACCTCTATCGGCGTATTAACAAACAATTCAAAATAATCGTTTGTTCCGATAATGTTTTTTGACATGGTACGGATTTCTTCGGTCGGACTGATCAGTGAACAGATCGTGATAATACCGCAGGCAGCAAATAATTTAGACGTTTCAGCCGCACGACGGATATTTTCCGTACGGTCTGCTTCTGTAAAACCTAAGTTGTTATTAATGCCTGTGCGAAGATTATCGCCGTCAAGAAGTGTTGTTAAAAAACCACGGTCGTGTAAATCTCTTTCAAGGGCTTTTGCAAGGGTGCTTTTACCGGAACCTGACAAGCCTACCATCCAGATTACGATGGAATGTTGTTTTAACTGTGCTTCTTTATCCTCACGCTGAAGGATCTTATCGAATATAGGATGTATATGATTCACAAGCTATTATTAAAATAGACTTCAAAAATACGGTTTTTTGGCTATATCTCATACAGTTTTGACAATTAAAGGCCTAATAAAAAGCATATTGTTCACAAATCAGAAAATAGTATTCAGTTGATAATCCTGAAAGAAATACGATGTGCCAAGCAGGCTTTTGAACCAGGGGAGTTTTTCAGAAGATTCTAAGGTACTTTTCTTAAATTGCAGAATTAGAAATTAACCGAAATTTGATGAATAATTTACTTGAACATGCCATTGTGGCGAGTATGGTGGCGGGAAAAGCGATCATGGAAGTGTATTCAATACCGGATTTTACAGATCTGATTGAAATAAAAGATGATAAATCGCCGCTTACGGTAGCCGATAAAAATGCACATCAGGTAATTTATACACTGTTGAAAGGCGAATTTCCGGAAATACCAATGATTTCGGAAGAAGGAAAAGGAATACCGTATGAAGAACGTAAAAACTGGAAGCGTTACTGGCTGGTAGATCCGCTGGACGGCACCAAAGAATTTATCAGACGAAACGGCGAGTTTACCGTGAACATTGCATTGATTGAAAACAACCGCCCGGTAATGGGTGTAGTTTATATACCTGTAACAGATACATTATATGCAGGAGTTGTAGGACAAGGTGCATTCAAAATTGTAGATGGCATAGAAACGCCCATACATGTTCGCAAAGCTCCGGATACAGATCGTATTGCAGCAGGAAGCCGTTCGCACAGTTCGGAAGGCGAAGCAAAATTGCTGGCGGATTATAAGGTGAAAGATTTTATCACAACAGGAAGCTCAATCAAATTCTGTCTGGTTGCAGAAGGCGCAGCAGATTTATATTACCGTCACGGACCGACAATGGAGTGGGATACCGCTGCCGGACAAGCAGTATTAGAGGCAGCAGGAGGAACGCTTACAAATCCAGATGGTTCGATGTTTTTATACAACAAAGAAAATTTATTGAACGGCGGCTTTTTGTGTAAGGGAGATATTTAAAAATATTTTAACCGAAAAGATAAAAATTACCACAGTCGTCAGACCAGTTTTTTCTGGTCCGACGACTTCTTGTTAAATGGAGAATGATTCACTACGCCATTGTTGATATTTGTCGCCGCGGCACATTGCCGGAACTAATACTTAATAGTACACAACTTTGACAGCAAGTTCCAACGTATATTTGTTAACTAAGATATCATATTATGGACACATTAAAACATCAACGTCAGCAACTTGCCAAAGCCATACTTGAACTTCATGAATTGTACATCAGCACCGGAGAGGAAGAAAAACCGATGACGATATCTTTGCCGGATATGGCTGAAATGGCTCAGTTGCCAAAGGATGTTACAGAAAATATTATGATCGAATTTATTGGTGAGAAAATAATCAATGTTGAGAAAAGTGCAATCCGGATAACGGATAAAAAAGCATTGATGAAAATGGTGTAGTTAGCATAGTGGTTGGCAGTTTAATGCAATTATTGACTGCTCTTTTAAATAAATTAGCTGCATTAAACATGCCGAACCACGGCTTATTGATTTGCTCATGTTCTATGCCGTGGTTCGGCACGTTTACGCAAAGGAGAAAATTAATTGAAGAAATGCTTATTTGAGTATTCGCCGCGGCGAATGCCAACCACTTGTTTTCAATAACCTCAGCCGTTGTTGGCGTTTGTGCCAGTACATAAAATTTCGAACGGTGGTTGGCAGTTTAAATGTAATCATCAGTTCTGCTTTATAAATAAGTAGTTGCATTTAAACGTGCCAGACCACGGCGTATGTTCTATCTTTGATAATGTGCCTTGGTTCGGCACGTTTACGCAAAGCAGAGAATGGGTAATGCCTAAAAAACTAACTGCGTAAACTGCCAACCACTCAGCCGTACATAAGATTAAATAGCGGGCAAGTCTATCAGCAAGTCACCAACAGCTAAAAATAATATGTCAACTGATATATCCTTCATTCTTTGCAGCGATGGCTCGCATACCTTATTCAATCCGGTATTGAATGAAACGTATCATTCCAAACATGGCGCGATACAGGAATCCATTTATGTATACATTGAAAAAGGTCTGTTGCTTTTTAAAGACCTTGAAAAAGTAACCGTGCTGGAAATTGGTTTTGGCACCGGGCTCAATGCCTTACTTACCTGGAACAAAGCAGAAGAACTGAAACTAAAAGTAGATTATCATACACTTGAACCGTTTCCGTTAAATAAAGAAATCACAGATCAGTTGAATTACCCTTCCTTAATAGAAGAAGAAAAATCAGCACAACGTTTTAAGCAACTCCATGATGTGAAGTGGGAAGAAGTAGCAAAACTGTCTGAATATTTTACCTTCTGCAAATACAAATCAACGTTAGAAGAAAAAGTGTTGCCTTTGAATACATTCAACGTATGTTATTTTGATGCCTTTGCGCCAAACCGACAAGCAGAAGTATGGGCTGAAGAGAATTTTAAAAAAATAGTTGAAAGTATGTGCGAAGGTGGAATTCTCACAACATATTGTGCACAGTCTGCTTTCAGGCGCACACTGAAGGCTGTAGGTTTTGAAGTGGAATCATTGCAAGGTCCGTTGTTTAAAAAAGAAATGACGTGGGGTAGAAAAGTTATACGTTTTAAGTAATCGGTTTTAGGAAATCAAACCTATAAGGTTTTGATTATTTTATATAAGCTGTTAACGATAAATCTTCTGTTGTTTTGAGATCCAATATGGAATTATAAAACCTTATAGGTTTCGTTTTGTTAAATAACGAGAAATTCTACTCGCGCCAGTCTTCATACTGGTGTGTATCATCCGGCAGTCTGAAGATTGCATTTCAGAAAAATTATAAATGAGATGAACACCGAATACTATTTCAAAACAATGCCTTCACCTGTCGGGCATATTAAACTGATTGCAGGCAATAACGGTCTTGCCGCAATCCTTTGGGAGAACGATGATCCGAAGCGTGTGCAGGTACGGGAGTATGCACAAAATGACAATCATCCTGTACTGTTAGAAACAGAAAAACAATTGCTTGAATATTTTAAAGGTGAACGCAAAGAATTTTCTGTTCCGCTTGATTTTATCGGAACCGATTTTCAGAAGCAGGTATGGCATACCTTGCTTACAATACCTTATGGAGAAACCAGAACGTACGGACAAATTGCCGAGCAGCTTAACAATCCCAAAGCAGTGCGTGCAGTTGGTGCCGCAAACGGAAAAAATCCAATTTCTATTATTGCGCCCTGCCATCGTGTGATTGGCGCATCCGGAAGTTTAACAGGCTTTGCCGGCGGATTAGAGAATAAAGCAATTTTATTAAAGTTGGAGAATAATAAAACAGCGTTTAAACAACTGAATCTTTTTTAAGATTTTTACAGGTAATAATATTTATAACAACCATCCAGGTTGTCGAGATAAAATCTTATTCGATTCTTAATACTATATAC
>FTDL01000085.1_pt1 | contig 30198 bp, 30 predicted proteins | sample 1639951 | NCBI WGS metagenome assembly FTDL01 (sample SAMEA3914869, study PRJEB12502) | metagenome | biome: forest; material: soil | place: USA | collected 2012-03-12 | depth 0.1 m
ATATTTTAATAATAGAAAATCTATTTCGTGAAAACAAAAAAATTTAAACGAATTAGTGTTTTTATGCTTATAGAAATATTTAATAGTAGAAAAGTTCAATTATTGAAGGTTATTAACAATTAGATTATTCTTTTATTTTGTATTTCAAAAAGAGTAAACGATATTTATAACCCATTCTTCTATAATCTGTTTTTAATCCTGAATGAGAAATATCCGCCATCATGCGCTTATAGTAACCTGTAACGATAGAAAAGTATTAGAATCTATTCGGAATAAGGCACTTGAGTTGTATAAACTGTACATGGAAGCTTCTAACGGATTACATTTAGTATCTGAAATCAAAGACAGTATTGTAAATCATTATGCGTCATTTTTTATTATTCCTGATGGGAGCAAAGAAGGGTATGATGCATCTGATGATGGCGACGTAATCCGTGAAAAATTGATGGCGTATATAAAACCAATGTGTTCATCGGAAGAATATCATTTAAGTTTCGGCGAAATTTCTTTTGGTGCAGATGATGGCACCACTACTTTTAAGCACAGTTAATTTTTACAATCTATTTCTGTTTTCATATAACAAGTTGTTGTCCGGTTGTTTGTAATCTTATATACAGATTATTTTTTCTTACTATTTAAAAACCAACTGCTATGAAAAAAATAAAAGGATTTAAAATTCCTTCACTTATATTATTGATCACATTAACATTGTGCGTTGCATTCAGGGCAGAGCTTATTCCAGGAGATAAAGCGCCGGACTTTACAGTTGCAGCGTTAAACGGAGGCGACAGCATTTCGCTGCACAACTATAAAGGTAAAGTAGTGGTTGTGCATTTGTGGAGCCCTACCTGTCCGCATTGCAGAGAAACAAATAAATACCTGCCTGAAATTATGGCTCCGTATAAAAAAGTAAATCTTGCCTATATTATGATTGCTATAGATCAGGATACATCAACATTGCGCCCGATAATTAAACAAGACAAATTGAACTTTGCTATTCATGGATATGATCCGTTTGATGGTGCCGCAAAAACAATGATTGATTATGAAGCACCAGGAACTCCATGCATTAATATTATAGATGAGAAAGGAAATTTAATAGGCGTAAATGTTACCTATATGCAACTGAAAAAATTTTTGAAAAAACGTTTTACTGCTTAAAAGTATCTCAGAACAAATATTAAATCACGGATAAGCATCAGTTCCTTCTCTTCGGAATTTCAACTGCTTTTTCGCACTTTTGTTTTGTTGAGTAAAATAGTGCGTTGAAACAAATGGAAAAAGAAACGTTGTATTACCGCCTTGGTGCAGAAAATCTGGGTTTATTAGTAGATCGGTTTTATGATCTTGTTTTTGTAAATGATCAGATTGGGCATTTATTCAAAAACGACAAAGAAGAAATTAAAGGAAAACAGCGTTTATTTTTATCTCAATTTCTGGGCGGACCGCAATTATATTCCGAAAAATTCGGTCATCCGCAGATGCGTGCCCGTCACATGCCACACCCCATTACCGAAACAGATGCTATTGCGTGGCTACACTGCATGTCTCAGGCAATCGGTTCTCTTCCTGTTTCAGAAGAATTAAAAGACGAATTATTTGCACGGTTTCCTCCTACAGCCATGTTTATGGTAAATAAGGAAGAGTAATTTTCAGCAAAAATCAGAAAATCATAAAGTTTTGATACCAAAAACCCATACATCTGTAAAACAATAACTTACTACAAGTATCAGTTGATTTAAATTACAATTATCATAATTGAATACCCTTTTTTTCACGCTAGAATACAACCTTTTCCTAAAATACCTTATCTTGTTATATTAATATAATCAACAGGATATATGCAGTTAAGAAGATTTGGAAGAACCAATTGGCAAATAAGTGAAATCGGTTACGGTATGTGGGGCGCGAGTGGCTGGAAAGGCTCGGACGATTCCCAATCAGAAAAATCATTAGACCTGGCCGTTTCCAAAGGCGTTAATTTTTTTGACACAGCCTGGGGATATGGAGAAGGTCATAGCGAACAATTATTGGGCAAACTTGTAAAGCGACATCAACAGCAAAAGATCTATGTAGCCACCAAAATTCCACCGATGAATTTTAAATGGCCTTCTAAAAAGACCTACACACTCGACGAATGTTTTCCGGTTTCACATATTAAACAATATACCGATACAAGTTTAAAAAATCTGGGCGTTGAAAAAATTGATCTCATGCAGTTTCACGTTTGGGAAGATGCCTGGGCAAACGATGAGAGATGGCAGCGTGCTGTAGAAGATTTAAAAAAGCAAGGCAAGGTAGATGCCTTTGGTATCAGCGTAAACAGATGGGAGCCTGAGAACTGCCTGAATACATTAAAGACAGGATTAATAGATTCAGTACAGGTAATTTATAATATTTTTGACCAGGCACCGGAAGACACCTTATTTCCTTTGTGCAAAAAATTAGATGTTGCTGTGATTGCGCGCGTACCATTTGATGAAGGTACATTAACAGGTGCCATAACAAAGGAAACAACATTTGAAGAAGGAGACTGGCGCGCAAGTTATTTTGTTCCTGAGAACTTAATATCCAGCGCAGAACACGCAGATCGTCTGCGCCCGGTTGTGCCTCAAAATATGACAATGGCAGAAATGGCGCTGCGTTTTATTCTGATGAACGGTGATGTTGCTACAACCATACCGGGTATGCGTAAAGAACGTAATGTACTTGCCAACACAGGCGTAAGCGACGGAAAAAAATTAAGTCCTGATCTGTACAACGAATTAAAAAAACACCGCTGGGATAGAGAGCCGACTTCCTGGTCACAGTAATAACCAAATTATATTATTTCGTACGAAAAAGTGATTGGTATTTGCTGGTGCGGATACCAATCGCTGTTTTAACTAATAGAGAATATTAATTTTTAACAAACCATGAATAAAAAACATCTTTTATTGATTGCATTTGTAGGCTCTTTACTTTGCAGCATTTCTTGTGCAAAGAAGACAGAAAAAAAAGAAGCAGTAGATGAAATCGAAAAAATTATTACCGGCATGACACTGGAAGAGAAAGTCGGACAAATGACGAATCTTACACTTGCAACCATTGCCAATGAAGTTGATAGTACGGTTGTTGTCGATACAGCAAAACTACATGATGTAATTCTGAAACATCATGTAGGATCTATTCAGAATGTACTGACACACGCCTATACGTTAGAAGAATGGCATTCAATTATTGAGCCGATACAAAAATTAACGCTTGAAAAAACACGTCATAAAATTCCGTTTTTGTATTGTATAGATGCGGTACATGGTGCAAACTATGTATATGGTGCAACGCTGTTTCCGCACAATATTGGTCTGGCTGCTACGCGCAACAGGGAATTAGTTAAACAGGCCGGGGAGATAACTGCCATACAAACACGTGCAGCGGGTATCCGGTATAATTTCGCACCTGTGCTTGATGTGGGCCGGAACCAGCAATGGTCGCGTTTTGGCGAAACATTTGGCGAAGATACGTACCTGGTTACAGAAATGGGACTTGCTTCTATAAAGGGTTTTGAAGGAAATGATGTTTCGAATCCGTTACATGTGGCAGCTTGTATGAAACACTTCATTGGTTATTCTGCTCCGCAGAATGGCAAAGACAGAGCTCCCGCATACATTCCTGAAATTGTGTTAAGAGAGCATTTTCTTCCATCGTTTAAGGCAGCCGTAGATCAAGGTACGCAAACGCTGATGGTGAACTCTGCCGAAATCAATGGAACACCGGTTCATGCAAGTAAATATTTACTCACAGATGTACTAAGAACGGAACTTGGTTATAAAGGTGTAGTAATTACAGACTGGCTGGACATTTTGAAATTACACGAACGCCATCAGGTAGCAGAATCGCACAAAGAAGCTGTATTTTTATGTGTCAGTGCGGGGATTGACATGTGCATTGTGCCATTCGATTTCAGTTTTACAGACGATCTTATTGCCTTGGTAAAAGAAGGAAGAATTTCAGAAGAACGTATAAACGAATCTGTAAGAAGAATTCTTCAATTGAAAAAAGATCTCGGTTTATTTGAACATCCATATTTAGAGAAAGAAGCAACAGCAGCATTCTCTAAACCTTTATACAGTCAGACAGCGTTGCAACTGGCAAGAGAATCTGTAACGTTGTTGAAAAATAAAAATGGTTTATTGCCTTTATCAGATAAGCAAAAAGTTTTGGTTACTGGTCCGTACGCAGATGCGCTGGCTGAATTACACGGTGCATGGTCATATTCGTGGCAGGGAAATATTGAAAAGCTATATCCGGATAGCTTAAACACACTTGCAGAAGTATTTAAAAAAGATGCTCCGGCAACAAGCATTTTTGATTTGTCTGCCTGGGAAAGAACAAATACGTGGAATAAAAAATCTCTTATTAACGCAACACGTGCATCGGATGTAATTGTTGTATGTGCCGGCGAAGCAGCGTATGCAGAAACACCGGGAAACATTCCGGATCTGGCATTTGATTCTTCTCAGGTAGCCATTATTAAAGAGCTGGCAAAAACAGGCAAGCCGGTTGTGTTGATTTTACTGGAAGGTCGTCCGCGTATCATCCGAGAAATAGAACCGTATTGCAGCGCAATTCTGATGGCATACTGGCCGGGCTCACAAGGTGCACAAGCTATCTACGATGTTATATATGGCAACTACAACCCAAGCGGAAAATTACCTTTCACGTATCCGCGTTACAGCGGAACATTGATTACATACGATCATAAATTACTGGATGAAGCTGTTGAAATCGTTGAGCCCTATCAATATTATTATGAATTCAATCCGCAATATCAATTTGGTCATGGGCTATCTTATACAACGTTTGAGTACAGTCCGGTTAAAATACATGCAGATACTTTAACTGGAAATGATAGTCTGAAAATTTCTGTTACAGTAACCAACACCGGAAAAATAGACGGACAAGAAGTAGTAGAGCTTTATTCAAGAGATTTGTTTGCTTCTGTTACACCAAGTGTTAAAAGATTACGCAGATTCGAAAAAATTAATTTAACAGCCGGAGAGTCAAAAACAGTTGATTTTGTATTAACAAAGCGTGATCTTGCATTTATTAATCAAGACTTAAAACCAATTACAGAACCAGGTACTTTTGAAATTCTTATTTCAAATCAAAAAGCAACGTTCTATTGTAAATAATAAAATAACAAACAACTATGAAAAAATACGTGATTGTATTATCAGCGCTTGTACTATTATTCAGCTGTGCAACGGAAACAGAAACAAAAACAAAAGAACCGGAAATAAAGGCAACATTAAAATGGCAGACAGATACTATTTTAAAAGTTCCGGAATCTGTTTTATATAATAAGGAGGATAAATATATCTATGTAGCAAACATCAATGGCAAGGCCGATAGTGCAGATGGAAACGGATTCATTTCCAGATTAAATCTGGATGGCACCGTTGCGCAGCTTGAATGGGTAAAAGGCCTTGATGCGCCTAAAGGCATGGGTGTATATAAAGGTAAATTATATGTAACAGACATTCACAAACTTGTGATTATTGATATTGCAACAGCAAAAGTTGAAAAGGCAATTGTTGTTGACAGTTCAGAATTTTTAAATGATGTTACCGTTGATGCAAAAGGAGATGTGTATTTTACAGATTCAGGTGCAAAAAGAATTCATTTATACAAAGATGGTGTTGTGAGTTTATGGACACAAGATCCATTGTTGATTAAGCCAAATGGAATTCTTGCACTTGAAAACTCTTTACGTATTATAGATATGGGTACAGGCTTATTTTATGATGCGGATTATACCACCAAAAAACTAACAGGCGTCGCAGATACAATTCCTGGCGGTGATGGTGTAATGCAGATTGCCAAAAACGAATACATTATTTCCTGCTGGCCGGGTGAAGTATATTATGTAAGAGATACATTAGTTAAAAAAATCTTAGATACAAAAGCGGCAAAATTAAATGCAGCAGATGCGTGGTATATTGATGGAGAAAACCTGCTTGTTGTACCAACGTTTTTTGGAAATTCTGTAATGGCCTATACAATTACAAAGGAATAATTGCGTTGTAGTAACATAGTAACTGATAAAAACAACGTTCTGTTATATAATTAATTGATTTATATGACAGAACGTTGTTTTTTTATTCAAAAAAAATCCCGTTGCAGTGATTTAAAGCAATTGATATTGCTGTTTTCTGGTTATAGATGTTATATTTATATGTTATAATAAACAAAATCCCTATGTTACAATCTATTCTTTTACAAATTCAAACAGTTGCGACACCGGAAGCAGTTCCTGCTCCTGCCGAAGAATCGCTTTCATTATTAGACATATTAATGAAGGGCGGATATTTAATGATCCCGATTCTTATTTTATCAATTGCAGCGCTTGCTATCTTTATTGAGCGATTTTTATATATTAAAAATGCCAGCAAAAACGATGAACATATGCTGGAGACAATAAAAGAGAAAATAAAAGAAGGAAAGTTGGACGATGCCAAAAGTATTTGCGCGCGTTCAACAGGTGTTACAGCACGGGTATTTGAAAAAGCATTGAATCGTTTGGGTTCCCCGGTACGCGATATTGAAAGTATCATGGAAAGTGTTTCAAATATTGAAGTGAACCGGATGGAAAAAAACCTTGGCTTACTAGCAGCCATTGCAGCCATTGCACCAATGTTTGGATTTCTTGGAACGGTTGTGGGTATGATTAAATCGTTTTATAACATCTCTATTGCAAACGACATCAGTATCGGTATTATCGCGGGCGGTATCTATGAAAAGATGATTACTTCTGCATCGGGGTTAGTAGTTGGCGTATTGGCATATATGATGTATACCTATTTAAATCACAGAATAGACAGCGTAATTGCTACGCTTGAAGATAATAGTGTTGATTTTCTGGACACGCTTTATAAGCCAGCACGCTCATGAAAATAAAACGAAGAAAAAGAGGCCATGCCGCGATGGAGGCATCTTCTTTAGCCGATATCTTATTCTTCCTGATGTTATTCTTCCTGATGGTTTCGACATTAGCCAGCCAGAATGCATTAGGTATCTTACTTCCTGAATCAAGAACGGGGAAAACAATGCATCAGGAATTACTGAATGTTTCTATAAATGCGCAGAAACAATACTTTATAGATGGCAAAGAAATTACATTCAGCCAATATGAAGAGGTGTTAAAAGAAAAGAGCGTTACATCTAAAAATATTACTGTTGCACTACGCATAGATGAAAGTGTACCCGTAGCAGAATTAATAAACGCTGTAGATGTAATTAACCTGTACAAGCTTCACTCGGTAATTGCTACAGCAAAAAAAGAGTAAGCAAAAATCATATATAACAGTAAAAGGTCTCGCTATAAAGGCGGGACCTTTTTTATTTTGTAAAAAGAAATAACAACAAAATGTTCTATTGCATTGCAGGTAAGGTGCAGGTTGAGCGGATAGTAATTTTTAGTTTGCACAAAATCTTGTACTTTAGTTTTTTAAAACGAAAAAACGAAATATGTTCTCATCCCTTTTTAAAACGAAAAGCATTCAATCTATTCTTAAAGAAGAAGAAAAAGGAGAGCTCAAAAAATCCCTTACAGCTGTAAATCTTATTTTATTGGGAATCGGAGCTATTATAGGCGCCGGCATTTTCTCGCTTACCGGCCTGGCAGCTGCTAATAACGCCGGTCCGGCAGTAACTATCTCGTTTATGATTGCGGGCCTGGGTTGTGCCTTTGCAGGCTTGTGCTATGCTGAGTTTGCATCCATGCTGCCGATTGCCGGAAGCGCATATACGTATTCATATGCAACATTAGGCGAATTTGTTGCCTGGATCATTGGCTGGGATCTGGTACTTGAATATGCTGTAGGTGCAGCAACGGTTGCCATCAGCTGGTCCAGATATTTAATAAAGCTGCTGGAAAAACTCGGTGTCGACAATGTGCCGTATCAATGGATGATGTCGCCGTTTGAAGATACTACTGTAAACGGAGTGCATATACATGGAATTGTCAACCTGCCTGCTATTTTTATTACCTGTCTGATGTCGCTCATTTTAATCCGCGGCATAAACGAATCTGCAAAATTAAACAATGTTATTGTTGCACTTAAAATCACGGTAGTAATTGCATTCATCATATTAGGCTGGAGTTATATGAATCCTGCGAATCATGCAGATTATATTCCTGAGAACACAGGCGCGTTTGAAAACTTTGGCTGGACAGGAGTTATGACCGGCGCTGCAGTTGTATTCTTTTCATTCATTGGGTTTGACGCAGTTTCAACAGCTGCTCAGGAAGCGAAAAATCCGCAACGCGATATGCCGATCGGTATTTTAGGTTCGCTTCTTATATGTACTATTTTATATGTACTCTTCTCATATGTAATGACAGGGCTGGAAAGCTACAAATTATTTAAAAACGAAGCTGCACCCGTTGCCCTTGCTGTAGCTGCCACACCTTATTCGTTTTTTCAGGAGCTGATTATTATTGCTATTCTCGCAGGATATACATCGGTAATTATGGTATTGTTAATGGGTCAGTCGCGCGTGTTCTTCAGCATGTCTAAAGACGGTCTGGTGCCGGCAATTTTTTCAGAAGTCCATCCCAAATTTCAGACACCATGGAAATCAAATATTTTATTCGCTGTATTGGTAAGTTTGTTTGCGGGTTTTGTACCGGTGTCGGTAGTAGGAGAGATGACCAGCATTGGAACATTGTTTGCATTTGTGCTGGTTTGTATTGGTGTATTGGTTTTGCGTAAAAAACAACCTGATGCACCGAGAGCATTCCGCACGCCATGGGTACCGTTTGTGCCGGTTATGGGCATCATTGTATGTTTGTATTTGATGTATGCATTGCCGGTTGACACCTGGATTCGTCTTGTGGTGTGGATGGCAATCGGTATTGCAATTTATTTTCTATACAGCAAAAAGAACAGCAAACTCAATCAACAAAAAAATCAATCATAAGTTTTTTCTGCTGCGTTAAAAAATTTATGAAAATTAAAGATGTGTTCAATTACAACGGACAAAATTTGAATTCTTATAAATCCAAAAATTAAAAATTTTGTATCAATCAAAAATGAAGAAGCCCCACTAACCAATGGGGCTTCCCGCATTTTAAACGAAACTAAAACAACAACTAATTAAACAGATTGAATAAGCACACCCGTCATGGCAATAGAACCATTGGTAGTGACATCGTTAAAATAAGATACGGTATCCTGGTTTGTTTTTAAACCAAGTGTATATAGTAATGGCAAATAATGTTCAGGTGTCGGAATCGCAAATTTGCTATTTTCTAATGTTTGGTATTGAATCAGTTTCGAATAATCACCACCATCATTAATAATACTTTTTACATTGGTATTAAATGCGGTTGCCCAATCGTATGCTGCGTCGCTCCATTGAATCATGCGTAGATTGTGTACGATATTACCACTTCCGATTATTAAAACACCGCGCTTGCGCAATTCATATAAATCTTTTGCCAATGCAAACTGTTCTTCGGGTTTCTTCCGTACATCCAGACTCATCTGAAATACCGGAATTTTTGCTTCCGGATACATAGGTAATAATACCGACCATGTACCATGATCCAATCCCCAGGAATGGTCTTCATGCACCTGCCATTTAGATAAAAGAGCTGCTGTTTCCTTTGCTAACTCAGGCGAACCCGGCGCAGGATATTGTGCATCAAATAACTCTTTCGGGAAACCACCGAAATCATGAATAGTTTGCGGTTGAGCCATAGCTGTTACTTTAGTACCAACAGTTTCCCAATGGGCAGACACAACCATAATAGCTTTTGGTGTCGGTAATTTTTTTGCCAGCTCTTTCCATGTTGCATTAAACTTATTTTGTTCAATTGCATTCATAGGACTGCCATGTCCGACAAAGAGCACAGGCATAACTGTATCAAGCCTGGATTCATTGTCCCAGGCGCGGGCAAATTGATGTAAACCAATCATGGCAGTTCCGGCAAGCGCCGCATTTTTTATAAATTTTCTACGATGCATGAATTTATAGTGTTAACATTCATCGATTCTTACAATAGTTTAAGAATGGTTGTGTTCAAAATTGCTGACATCTTTTTTTGCACAACCAGTATTCTTATTTATTTTTCTTTAACAGCAGCATGCTTGCGAATATATTTTTCGACAGATTCAGCTGTTGTGTACCCTTCAGTGATTCTGTCATATCCGTTTTTTTGTTTTACCAATAAAGCCGGGAAGCCTGTTACACCCAGATCTTCCGCACGTTTAAATTCAGCATGCGCTTGTTTTAAATACGTTGAATCCTGCATACGCTGTAAAAACGTTTCGCGATCAATATTGAATGTATGTGCCAAGTCTGCATACAAAGTATCATTATTCAGATCTTTTGCTTCCTTATAAAAAGCTGTCTGAATAGCATGACCATATTCAACAGCGCGTTCAGTTGTAAAAGATTTATACACGCATAAAGCCACAGAAGGTTTTTCCGAAGACGTTATATATGTTCCCTTTTTTAATAGATTAATATATGGCTGTCCAAACTGAATACCAGTTGTTTTTTCTATGCGCGGAATTGCAGTTAAAATATATTCAGACATATTTCCCACAGGTGCAATTCTATCGCCCATAACCATACCGCCACTGATAATTTCAATATCTACTGATCCGTTAAAATCTTTTTCTACTTTTTCAACTACTGGTCCAAAACCATAACACCAGCCGCAAAGGGGATCATATATGTAAAGCAATTTTGTTTTTTCTGTTTCAGCAGTTTTCTTCCACGCCAAGCCGTTGGCTGCCAGAAAAACGGATGCGAAAGAAATATATAAAATTGTTTTTTTCATAAGCAATAGATTAATGTTGCAACGCGCATTTGTTCAATTTAATTCCCGTTATGCTGTAAATCAATAGAAGAAGCGATTAATAGTCAAAATTGATTAACAAACCAGATTCGATATTTTGAATACGCAACCTTATACCCGGACATGCGTTACAAATAGGGTTGTATGTATCAATGATTCAATTATTTCCCAATCATTTTGGCATGAACATTGAAAACACGAACCTAACTAAAACACTATTTTAACATTGTATGAAAAAAATCATTTATTCTGTTGTTATAGGTCTGTCACTGGTAACAATTTTAAGCTGTCACAAAAAGAAAACCGATACTGTTACACCAACAACATCCGATCAAACACAAACAAAAGCAGATGATGCAAGCGGCCGGAGTGAAATGGATAAAGCATACAGCGATGTTGAAACGGTATACAACTCTCAGGATTATGCAAACTCCTCGGGTATGCGTACAAGCGGCGCTATTTTGCCTTGCGGTAGTGTAACAATAGATACCACACATTTTAAAATAAATTATAATGGCGTTAATTGTGGGACACGTGTATTAGGCGGAAGCATTGATGTTACACTTATTTCAGGGAAAAAATTCTCAGATCCGAACGCGGTATTAAAAGTTGATTTTCAAGATTATAAAGTATTATACAAAACAAATAATCAATCCATCACTTATAACGGCACAAGTTACATTATTAACGGACCTGAAGGAGGCTCTTTATTAAGTGTATTTACAGCAACAGCACCGGATACAGTTGTACACAAAGAAAGAGGAAAATTGAATCTGACGTTTGATTCAACCGGAACGGGTTTGGCAAATGTAACACGTGAATGGAATGTATTCAGAAAAAGAACATACACAACTACAGGAAGCTATGCAACAGGGATTAAATTAGCTGTTGCAGGAGATACTGCAATAGCTTCAGGTACATATATTCCCGGAGAATATTTAAAAGCCAGTGAATATGGTATATCAAGAGATGGTGATAAATTTGTTTGCAATATGCCTTCAGATTTTACGTGGGCAAACTGTGGCACTACAGTTGCAGGGCCTTATACACTTGAACAGGGTGAGGTTGATTATACAGTTGATCTTACAAATAATACTGCTGCAAAAGCAGTCGGTATTACAAAAGCTACATGGAATGCAGCAGCAGGGTATCGCTATGATGCAACCAGTAAATATGTATTTGACGGAGGCTGCGGATCTAATGGGTATAAGATTGAATATACAATGCTGAACGCAAACAATGCAAGTGTATACAGCAGCACAACCTTTCAGTTATATTAAATCTGAAATTAAATAATCATAAAAAAGGCCTTTCTGCTCATAAAACAGAAAGGCCTTTTTTATGCTATAGCCAGATATGGATAATCAATCCACTTTTTTAAAAATTAAAACGGCACCATCGCGGTTAACCAGCTTTAAACGTAAGCCCTGGATGCTATAATTAAAGTTTTTGTTCGCAAACAAGGGTATAAAAAGATTTTCTCCGCTCATGTTCACACATTGTTTTAATGTTGTTACAGTTTTATTAAAATGAATCTGGTGTTGCATAATATAGAAAGATCCGGTAAACTCATTGCAGCCGCCAAAGCCATGTACACGGCTGTCTTTCAAATGAAATTCAATTCGCGGCAACCCATTCGGAAATAAATCTTTTGGGATTGGTTTTTTATTAACACTGTCAAGCACCCAAATATTATTCAATAAGGGATCGGCGATATAAAAGCCGCTGCCGGAGGAATAAGCAGAAGACTTTGCTGTATGGTCGCCGATCACAACATTCAGCTTAAATGGATAACTTACCAACGGATTTCCTTCCGTATTACTTTGTTCTATAATGGTTATCGTAATATTTTTCCGTACAGTGTCTTGCTTCGGCATGTTCAATTGATTTTTTGAATGATAGCGAACAACAATTCCATCCTGAACCTGTGTGTGTTTGGCATATTGAAAAATCAATGTATCCTTGTTTGACACAAAAATAAAACAGCTGTCTTCTTTAATGAGCAGTGTCCAGTGATTTTCCTGATTAAAACCATAGAATAAAACATGTTGTTTATATAAATCCAACTGCGCATTGATATCATTTATCGGCGAATGCAAGTGTACAGCATGAATGGAATCGGCTTTTTGAACCGAAGTTTGAATGGTTGCTATTGTATCGGAATTATATACACGGTTTTTCTTTTTCTGAGCAAAACTAATATGTACAGACAACAGACTTAAAGCGGTTATAAAAATGAATCGTATCATAAACAAGTATAGGTTGAATATATATCAATTTAGAAAGGATTTCGTATCATTACAAGAGATTTAATTACCATAACCGGATATGAAAAAACCAGATATATTAGTTTCTGTTCCTTCTGACATTGGTGCACAACGTTTGGGCACTTCGCTTGCATTAGATGCATTGTTTGTTGCAGATGCTGAAAGAAGTGTGCCTGTACTAAAAAATTTTCCTAAAAAGATTCTTTCAAGCTATCCGGATAAGAGAGGAGAAGTCGGCCCGTATGCACAAGGAAAATATGCAAAGCTTTTATCTGAACTGAATAATAATACAGCAAAAGAAATCAGTGCGATTGTAAAAGATAAATACCCGTTGGTAATCAGCGGCGACCATAGTAATGCCATCGGTATTATGGCAGGCTTGAGAGAAGCAATCGGATCAAATAAAAAACTTGGGGTGATCTGGGTAGATGCACACGCAGATCTACACACGCCATACACAACACCTTCCGGAAATCTGCACGGCATGTCATTATCTGCATCGATGGGATATGATAACATTGAACTTTCCAGAAGTACAATTGACGCAGGTTTAAAACCATTTTGGGAAGAATTAAAACACTGTGGCGCAAGCAGATTTACACCTAAAATTGGTCCCGAAGATATTTTCTTTATAGGTTTACGTGATTTTGAAATACAGGAATATCACCTGATCCGCGATTACAAGCTCAATCATTACAGTCCGTATGATGTTAAAGCCAAAGGCCTCACATACATTTTAGATCAGGCAGTAGATTATTTTGCAAACTACGATGCCGTTTATGTATCCTTTGATGTGGATGTACTGGATACGAGCGTTTCTACAGGTACAGGCACACCGGTATATAACGGTTTACTTTTGCCTGAAGCAAAACAAGTTGTGGACGTATTGAAACGATTGAAAAATATCCGTTTGTGGGAATTTACAGAGATCAATCCGCTGCTCGACAACAACAACAGCATGAGTAAAGCGGTAATCGAGCTGATTGATGTGCTGATGGAAGATTAATTATTATCAGTTACTTTAATACACAACACAGTCCAATATTCTAAAACATAAAATAAAACGCATGAAATATTTATTGATTATTATCACACTTATATTTTCACAAGCTGCTTCTGCACAATTTCAAATTCAAACGGATACATCGAATGGATTTGGAAATGCTAAAAGGGCAATAATGGAAATGTATCAGATGGGTAATACCGGAAACTTTTTAAATCTGCAGTTTGATAATGGAAGTACAGTTGATCTGAAAACAGTATTGAATCTTGAAATGAAAGGGTCAAGCCAGGTATCAACGTATAATGCTAATTTATTTTCAGCACTGGCGTATATGGACAAAAAAGGATTCAGGCTTATTACATCTTTTTCATTGGGCGAATATCGTACAAAATTTATTTTCGAAAGAAAGCAATAGATGCGACTATCAATAATTAACGCAAATAATATTTCCCTTTCCATTGATGGAGAAATTTTATTGCATGATATAACTATCTCTTTGAACAAAGGTGAATGCCTTGTATTAACGGGTCCATCAGGAAGCGGAAAAACCACGCTAGCCAAAATTTTTGCCGGGCATTATCCGATTTCTTCCGGAACGATAGCATACAGCAGCGACGCGCTAAAAAAAATATTCGTACACCAACAACACGATTTCCGTTTTGCTTTTCAGTCGCGCTCATATTTCGGACAACGATTTGACCATAATTATGGTGATCAGTTCCCAACCGTTTATAAAATCCTTTCGAAAGAAAATAATAATGAAGAAGAATTAAACAACGTAATCAAGTTGCTTCATCTACTGGAAAAGTTGCAGCAACCGATTATTGAACTGTCAAACGGAGAAGGAAAGCGTGTACAGATTGCATTGGCACTGTTATCTAAACCCGATGTGCTGATTCTGGATCAGCCTTTTATTGGTCTGGATACAGAAACCCGTTTATTAGTACATGAATTACTTACTACATTAAAAGAGCAAGGTATTACCGTTTTATTAATTTCTACAGAGGACGAAATACCGGCAGCAGCTGATCGTGTTGTTCTATTGTATAAGGGAAATATTCAACACATATATGCTGCAAAAGAATTTTCTGCACAGAAAAAAGAAATTCAAAAATATCAGCACACATTTACGGATTGGCAGCATTTGAAGGAAATCACAAATAACAAAGCCTATACATATAATCTGGCTGTGAAGATGGATCATGTGAATGTGCGCTTCAATAAAAAAGTTATTTTAGATGATATTTCCTGGACAGTGGAACGCGGTGAACACTGGGCACTTATTGGGCATAACGGCTCAGGGAAATCAACCTTACTCAGTTTAATAACGGCAGATAATCCACAGGTATATCTGAATGATGTATATCTGTTTGATCAGAAGCGTGGCAGCGGAGAAAGTATTTGGGAGATTAAACAAAAGATTGGTTATATATCTCCCGAAATGCATAATCAGTTTCAACGTAACGGTAGCTATACAGAATCGCAGGCGATGTCGGCAAATGATTATTCGCTTGGAAACTTCTCTCAGGATAAAACAACCTGTTACGAAGTTGTTTGTTCAGGTTTTAAGGATCAGATTGGTTCTTCCACCCGTATAAGCGATATGCAACAGAAGCAAGCAGATTATTGGATGGAAGCTCTTGAAATATATCACCTCAGACAAAAAGCTTTTTATAAAGTATCGTTAGGCGAGCAGCGCTTATTGCTTTTAGCAAGAGCCTTGGTTAAAAACCCGCCGCTGTTGATATTGGATGAACCTTGCCAGGGCCTGGATAAAAAGCAAACACAGATTTTTACATCTGTGTTAGACAGTGTGTGCACACATATTGAAAAGACGCTGATCTATGTTTCGCATTACAACAGCGAAATGCCTGCATGTATAGACCATAAGTTGATATTGGAAAAGGGTAGGATAAAGGAAATGTATTAAACAAAGAATTGCTCTGCTCTATATTTTATAAGACCCACGTATACTACTCTCTCAATATGCTGATAATGGTCTTGGTTTTTCAGGGCCATATTGTATTTCCCATTTAGGATATATATCCTTTTCAATTTTTTCCATCGCTTCAAAATACGAACTTGCCCAAAAATTGCGTATGCCAAAACCTCCACCGGTACCGCGCACTCTGGACTGAACAAGAATTTCTTTTGTAGCCATATTAATGATCACAATATGATAAAATGCTTCATCATTGTTTTTGTTCATACTTTCTGCAATAAAAAAAGCGCCAAAGCCAAATTTGTCTTCAAGCGGATATGCAGATACAAAACGTTCTATTTGTTCTTCAGAATAGAAAGGTGTTTTTTTTATTTCAAGCGAATCGATATTTGCGACAGCATTTATATTTTTTATCATTTGCATATCATACGTTACACTTGGTCTGTGGAGCATTTTTCCCAGATTGTATTTTTCCTTTTCGTCAATCATCAATTGATTCCAGGCAGGATACCATTTAGTTTGAAGCTCTTCAGCTGTAACTGTTACCTGACCGCCAAAATCATCTATTTTACCTACAATTTTTACATGAGAATAATCAATGCCAAGCCAGGTAACACGATGTTTGGTAGCACCAAAAAAATCTTTTATAGTCTGGGCATTGCTTGAAAAATTTATAAAAAATAACAGTACGAATGCAGAAATAATTCTCATGAATAAATAATGATTTAAAACAACGTTTCAAGTTATGCATTTAATTTATTTTTACATACGTAGAAAAATACATAGTGCTGATATCTTTTAGATCTGCGCATCTTTATCCGCAGATTCGACATCTGGTTAAAAGGTAATAAATACAATTAAATACAATTAAATACAATTTTGTACAAGAGCAGGCTTATGCAGTATGCAACCTGTTTTTATTAACGCTATATGATGCTGAATTACAAATATTTATAAGTAACCAGAAATAAATTCCACGAAAGAATTCGCTTGTAAAAAACCTTTCTTCAAAACTAATATCGATTTATTGAGGCTTTCCTTTTTAACCTCCCCGAAAAGCCGTAATTTTGAAGCCTAAAATCACCAATCAAACGTATGATTACTGCACCAATTCGCACAACTGCAAGAGATACACAAATCTTTGATTTGATCTCTAAAGAGGCTCACCGTCAGGAAGAAGGTATTGAATTAATTGCTTCTGAAAACTTCACTTCCAAACAAGTGATGGAAGCAATGGGAAGTGTACTTACCAATAAATATGCTGAAGGTTTGCCAGGCAAGCGTTATTACGGAGGTTGCCAGGTTGTGGATCAGGTTGAGCAGATCGCTATTGATCGTTTGAAAAAATTATTTGGTGCAGAATGGGCAAACGTACAGCCGCACTCAGGTGCACAGGCAAATGCAGCAATTATGATTGCATGTTTAAACCCGGGCGATTCGATTCTGGGTTTTGACTTATCGCATGGTGGTCACCTTTCGCATGGTTCTCCGGTAAACATGTCAGGCAAATATTTTCAGGCACATTTTTATGGTGTTGAAAAAGAAACAGGCACAATCAACATGGATATTGTTGAAGCAACAGCATTAAAAGTAAAACCTAAAATGATTATATGTGGTGCATCTGCATATTCCCGTGACTGGGATTATGTACGCTTCCGTAAAATTGCGGATAGTGTAGGCGCACTTTTGTTAGCAGATATTTCCCACCCTGCCGGCTTAATTGCCAAAGGTTTGTTGAATGATCCGATTCCTCATTGCCACATCGTTTCTACTACTACACATAAGACATTAAGAGGTCCGCGCGGTGGTGTAATTATGATGGGTAAAGATTTTGAAAATCCATTTGGTTTGAAAACACCAAAAGGTGAAATACGCATGATGTCTAATGTATTGGATATGGGTGTTTTCCCGGGTACACAAGGTGGTCCGTTAGAGCACGTGATTGCTGCGAAAGCAGTAGCCTTCCAGGAAGCATTATCTACCGATTATTTGCAATACGCACAACAGATTCAGAAAAATGCACAGATTATGGCTGCAGCATTTTTGAAAAAAGGATATGATATCATCTCAGGCGGTACAGATAACCACTTAATGTTAATTGATCTTAGAAGCAAAAATATTACAGGTAAAGAAGCAGAAAATGCATTGATCCGTGCGGATATAACAATCAACAAAAACATGGTACCGTTTGATGACAAATCTCCGTTTGTTACTTCTGGTATGCGTGTAGGTACTGCTGCCATTACAAGTCGCGGTATGACTGGCGATGATATGCTTCGCATTGTTGAAATGATCGATACAGTTTTAATGAATCAGACAAAAGATTCAGTAATTGAAACCGTTCGCAAAGATGTAAATAACTGGATGGCACAATATCCATTGTATATCTAATACATAAGTAAGCAATAGAATTCGGTGAGCGATACTACAGTAAAAAAAGAAATGTCCTTTTTCGATCACCTCGATGAATTAAGGAAACATATAATGAAGTCAGTAATAGCGGTGATAGCTTTGTCTATCATCGCTTTTATTTATATGGACGTCATCTTCCATGAAATTTTAATGGCCCCTTCAAGGCCGGACTTTTTCACCTTCAGAATATTGTGTACATACTTTGATTTTTGTGTAGGCAACATGAATTTCACCTTGATGAGCCGTACTATGACCGGGCAGTTTTCCATGCATATTATGTCCGCCTTGATCGCAGGTGTTATTGTAGCATTTCCATTTATTGTTTATCAAATTTGGTCTTTTATAGCACCTGCATTGCATCCAAACGAACGTAAAAATGTTCGTGGTGTAGTACTGGGCGTATCTGTCCTGTTTTTCATAGGCATCCTTTTCGGATACTATATCATAGCACCGCTGGCCATTAATTTCTTAGCGAATTATCAACTGGATCCGTCAATTCAAAATAATTTTGATGTTACTTCATACATTTCAACATTGTGCATGATGGCATTAGGTGGCGGCGTCATATTTCAATTACCGGTGGTTGTTTACTTTTTATCCCTAATGGGAATCATGACACCGATGTTTATGCGGAACTACCGGAGACATGCCATACTTGTAATGGCTGTTGTTGCAGCAATTGTGACCCCATCTCCGGATATGCTGAGTATGATGCTCATGCTGATACCAATGCTCTTACTATACGAAGGAAGTATTTTTGTAAGTGCAGTAGTTTATAAAAGAAAAGTAAAAGAAGCTGAACAATATTAAAATTATGGCATATACAATTGCATTAGGCGGCGATCACGCCGGGTATACCTATAAAAAAGAAGTGATTGCTTATCTGGAATCGCAGGGACATACAACAATCGATTGCGGCCCGTTTTCGGAAGCATCAGTAGATTATCCGGATTTTTCGCACCCGGTAGCTACAGCAGTAGAAACAGGCAAAGCAACGTTTGGTATTTTAATCTGCGGAAGTGGTAATGGTGTATGTATGACAGCAAACAAGCATCAGAATATTCGTGCAGGTTTGTGCTGGACACCAGAAATTGCAATGCTTACACGTCAGCACAACAATGCAAACGTATTATGTTTACCGGCACGGTTTATTCCGGTTGAAGAGGCTATCGCTTGTGTAAAAATGTTTATTGAAACGCCATTTGAAGGTGGCAGGCACGAAGGCAGAGTAAATAAAATTGCCTGCGTGTAAGTAATAGTTATTTCAAACCCTCATATAATAAAAAAGCCCACTTTATAGCGGGCTTTTTTATTATATTTTGCTGCATCCAGCAAATGAATGCTCCAAGGGTCTGAAACTCTTGGAGAGTTTGAAACAAGATCATTATTTTATCAGCTTATAGACTTTTTTGTCGTACGAAGGTTCATACATTTTTTTAAGTTCCGGGATGCGTTCTATCAAGTGGGGCATCATACCGATGTTATCAAAGATATATTCGGGCTTGTGTTCAAACAAATTTGTGTAGATAGAAGATATGTTCTGATAATTATCTAAATCGCCGAAATGGCGTAATGCCAGATTCCATTCCGCATAAATAGTATTTTGCTTATTGTGCAACAATGCTTCGGGATCATTGCCCAACAACAAAATATTTTTATCCCGTATGGCATTGCCGTTAAAACGTGCTTCGGCATCTCTTTCAATAAGCATAGAAGAAGTATTAGATAAGGCACGTGCTTTATCCAGCGATTTGTTGTGAATATGCAGCAATGTAAAAACAGCTATGACAAGCCACAGCACTGTTTCTTTTAACCAACCTCTGTCAATTTCCTGGAAAAGAAAAACTGTAAAAAAAGCAAATACCGGAACCATGATGTACAGATTAAAGTATTCCCATTCGTTCATCAATAAAAAGGCAAGGATGCCGTTTACAAACCACATCATCATAATTTTCATAGAGGAATATTGAAAATTCAGAAATTTGCTTTTGGAAACAGTATAAAGAAACGCTGTTATAGCGAGGATTGCAGAAGGTAAACCAACCTTAACGATTGAAAAAAAATCGGCGTAATAAACATTATCCGTATATACTGTCCCTTTTATTAAATTCTCTACTACTTCAAAAAGCGAACCGTTCAGATAATAGTAAGAGAATACCATCAGCCAGGGGAAAATAAATGCAGAAAGTAATTGAAAGAATCGTTTCAGGTCAAACGAGCTGAATACAGCAAAAGAATAAATCACAAAGATGATAAAGCAAGCAAACGGAAGATAGAATAAAGAGGCAACTCCGAGACTTGCTCCGGCAAAAAAATGATTTCTGGATTTTTCGCCCATACGCACATCCTTAAAAAGAAAATACATAACAGGCAGCATAAATGTTAAACCCAGTTGTACAGGAGATAAAGAGAAAAAATCATAATTGATAGAACTGAACATTACATAGAAAAACGCCGGATAAGCAGTTTTTTGATCGTAAATATTGGTTTGTGTCAGATAATAATTAAAAAGAAATGCCTGTACGATACAAAGTAGTAAGGACAAAATGCGTAATGTTAAAACAGATTTGCCGAAAAGTAAAACAACAATATAGTATGTGCCAGCGCTGAATGGCTCTAACGAACTCCAGATATCTTTATAAAGAACTTTTTGGCCAAGCATCATTTCTCCGATAGAGAGCCATTGAACAGAAGAAATAAGAAATACATCATCGGTTAGCCAGCTAAATCGTACCAATATGGCCAGCAATGCAATAAGCAGCAGGCGGATCGGGTCAAGGTTTCTTAAAAATTGTAACACAAGCGTTTGATTTTTACTCCAAATTAAGCATTTTTTCTCTTTCAAAGTCAGCAGAATAAACATAAGCCGACTCTTTTTTGTATTTTTACGTTTCCTTTTTAGAAGAGGGCTAATTATAGAGATAAATTATGGAAAGTGTAAGACAACAAAAAGTAGCAAGATTAATTCAGAAGGAAATGGCTGACATTTTTCTGAAGGAAAGCCGCATGCTTTTTGGTAATGTATTTATCTCTATAACTGTTGTACGCATGAGCCCGGATTTGAGTGTAGCAAAACTTTATCTGAGCATCATGATGACGGAAGATAAAAAGAAAATACTAAAAGAAATTCAGATACATACCAAAGTATTACGTAACCTGCTTGGAGAGAAAATCCGTAAGCAAGTACGTATTATCCCGGAAATTATTTTTTATATAGATGATAACGTAGATTATGCAAACCACATGGATGATGTTATGTCTAAAATTACCATTCCAAAGAAAGAGGATGAAAATTTTGATCCCAATCAATATCCTGGTTTAAAAGAGTAAGCATAAATAAAGGATATCCGTTGAAGTCAGTTTTATTCATTGCCCGTCGTTATTATTTTTCTGGTAAGAATTTACTTCTCATCAATGTAATTTCTATTTTGTCTATTCTGGTTGTATCTATTATTACCATGAGTCTGGTAATTGGTATGTCTGTTTTTAATGGCATGGAAAATCTGATCCGGTCTCTGCACAATTCTTTTGATCCTGAAATTAAAATTGCACCGAAAAAAGGAAAAACATTTCAAATGACAGATAGCCTGTACAAGCTAATTCAACAGACCGAAGGGGTTTTTATTATCACAGAAGTTATTGAAGACAATGCCGTACTGAGTTATAAAGGAGAAACAGATGTTATAAAATTAAAAGGTGTTTCTGAAAACTTTACTTTGCAGCATCGTATGGATTCCTTTTTAGTTGGCGGAAGTCTTAGCATGCACAGACGAGGCAAAGATTATGCGATTATAGGAAGAGGAATACAATATAAATTATCGATACCAATCAACAATCAGTTTGCACCAGTACAAATATTTTATCCTGACAGAGACAAAATAAAACGCCCAGATGCTATAGATGCCTTTAGAATCAAGAGTATTGGAGCGGGGGGCGTCTTTGCAATTGAAAAACAATACGATGATAATTATGTTTTTGTACCACTGGCCTTTACACAAGAGCTGATGAATTATGAAACCGAACGCACTTCGTTAGAAATTAAAATAGCACAGGGCACAAGTATTGATGATGTTAGAGACCGCTTGAAAGAAAAGCTTGGAAACACATTCGTGATACTTAACAGCGACGAACAACACAAAGGATTACTGAAAGCATTGAAGGTAGAAAAATTGGTGGTGAACGTCATGCTGAGCTTTATCCTTGCCATTTCTTCCGTAGGTATATTTTTTTGTTTAACAATGCTTACGTTGAATAAACGCAAAGACATTGCTGTATTAAAAGCTATGGGTGCAACAAAAACCTTCATCCGGAATGTATTTATGGCCGAAGGAATGTTTATTGCTTTATCCGGCGCTTTGACAGGCATGATTTTAGGAATAGCAATCTGCCTCATTCAGCAACATTATGGTTTTATAACGGTGGGTACAGAAACTTCAGTGATTGAAGAATATCCGGTAGAGCTTCGTTCCGGAGATTTGATATGGATTGCCTGTACCGTAATTTGTATTTCTTTTATCGCTTCCATAAGACCTTCAATAATAGCATCTAAGCTGGATTTGAAAAAACACTTATAAGAGTTAAGCACATTTTTTTGTGAATAAAATATCCGGGTACTTCACTCGTATAAGACATCTAGTTTAGTATATTGTACATTACTTTTCTATTGAATGATGCGATTCTGTGCTTACAGCAACGTTCATAGAATAGAATGATTTTAACCCGTTTTTACGTGAAAGTATCAACTACAGAGCCGTTTCAAATTATATACTCGTTGTTTGAGCATGAGTACCTGGGATACCTGTTTGAATCTTTTGTTATTCAGCTTGATCATCAGCGCAGACTTACACTGAAGCATCAAAATATTTCTGCTAAAAATGCAGATGAATTTGCACGGGAATTAGATGATATAGATTTTAAACTGATTCATTTAATTGACTCTATTCAACAGGAAGCGATCGTTAAAAAATTCTATAATAAAAAAATTACACCAGCCGAATTTTTTCTTAAAATATATCACAAGGAAAAAGGAGATGAGTTAATTCAGGATGCGATCCGTTCGTACATTGAACTAAAGAAAAACGATATTTTGTGTTTGCTTGAAAACAAGATGTTGTTTGAAATGGGCCACGATGGCGAACCTACATGGAAGCGGCTGGCTATAGCGCCAAACAAAGCGAATATCTTGTTTCACTTCATGCGTAATGAAGATAATACCCATTACTTTCCGACCATTAAATACGATGGACAAAAAGTAGATTTTCAATATAAAAATGCCATCATTGTATGCAGCATGCCTGCATGGTTATTGGTCGATAATACCGTGTTCCATTTCAACAAAGATGTTGATGGCAATAAATTAAAACCTTTTCTGAACAAAAAATTCATACTGGTACCCCGTAAAATGGAGGAGACATATTATGAAAAATTTGTCACACAGATTGTATCATCATTTGATGTACACGCAAAAGGTTTTACAATACATGCAGAAGAATACTCTCCCAAACCAGTGCTGACATTAACTGAGCTTGCTGTTGTAAAAGCACCAGCGTCGCTTTTTGCAACAGCCGGCACAGATACAGAAGAGGTTTCGGAAGAAAATAAAATCCTGCTGAGTTTAGACTTTCAATACGGATCATTTATTTTCTCTTCAGATAAACTGTCTCCTTCATTTGTTAAAATGGAAAAAACGGAAGACTCCTATATTTTCCATAAAGTAAAACGCGATACCGATAAAGAAAAAGATTTCCTAGATCTGCTACGCAATTCAGATCTCGAATTTAAAAGTGGAAAGATAACACTTGAAAAATCTAAAATATTTTCCTGGCTCTCTAATAACCGCACAGCACTTGAGGCACAGGGTCTAATTATCCGTCAGAATCTGAAAGACGGTAAGCGTTATTTTGTCGGCGCATCGTCCATCAGCTTAGAAGTAAAAGAAAACAACGATTGGTTTGATATTTATGCTGTAGTGCGTTTTGGAGAATTTGAAATTCCATTCTTAAAATTGAAACAATACATCCTTAAAAAGAAAAAGGAATTTGTATTGCCCAATGGAGAGATTGCTGTTATTCCGGAAGAATGGTTCAGCCAATATTCTGATTTATTTTCATTTATTGAACAAGACTCGGATGATTTAAGATTGCGCAAACATCATATGGCGTTGGTGAAAGAACTTCAGAACGAACGTTTGGCAGAAGTTTCTATGGACCGCAAACTTGAGCGTCTACGCGATTTTCAGGAAATCGAAGATTATGATTTGCCTGCAGAGTTCAAAGGCGAATTAAGACCCTATCAAAAGGCCGGATATAACTGGATGCGTTTCTTAAATCAATACCATTTCGGCGGCTGTCTGGCAGATGATATGGGTCTGGGTAAGACGGTACAGACGCTTGCTTTACTGCAATCCTTGAAGCAACACGCAGAAGGAAGAGCAAACCTTTTGATTATGCCTACTTCTCTTGTTTATAACTGGGAAATGGAAGCCCGTAAATTTACACCTGAATTAAAAATATTAAACTATACCGGAATTGCCCGGATCAAAGATGTTGAACAATTTCAGAATTATGATCTTATAATTACTTCATACGGAACCGTACGTATTGATATAGAACTGTTCAAACAATATCAGTTTTATTACACCATTCTGGATGAATCGCAGGTAATTAAAAATCCTGAATCGATTATTGCAAAAGCAGTAAAAGAGCTGAACAGCAAACATAAACTTATTTTAACAGGTACACCGGTTGAAAACAGTACGATGGACCTGTGGTCGCAGATGACTTTTGTTAATCCGGGACTACTGGGCACACAACAATTTTTCAGAAATGAATTTTTGAATCCTATTGAAAAAAAGCAAGACGAAATAAAAACAAAGCGTTTATACAGTATTATAAAACCATTCATTCTCCGCAGACAAAAGGCGCAGGTTGTTAAGGATCTGCCGGAAAAAATTGAGAACGTACATTACTGTATTATGACTGCTGAACAGGAGCAGGAATATGAAAAAACGAAATCGAATTACAGAAACTTGATTCTTGAATCGATAGATGAAAAAGGTTTGGCAGGAAGTCAGATTCTGTTGTTGCAAGGCTTAACAAAGCTACGGCAGATTGCTAATCACCCAAGTTTAGTGGAAGATGCCTTTGAAGGTAATTCAGGCAAAATGGAAGATGTGAATTACATGCTGAACAATGCGCTGGAATTAGGACATAAAATTTTAATTTTTAGTCAGTTTGTAAAACACTTGCATTTGTATGCACAACAACTTGATAAAGCGGGTATAAAATATGCGTATTTGGATGGGCAAACACGCGACAGGCAGGCAGAAGTTGAACGTTTTCAAAACGAAGAAGGCATACGTGTATTTTTAATTTCATTAAAAGCAGGCGGTTTAGGTTTAAACTTAACAGCTGCAGATTATGTATTTCTGCTTGATCCCTGGTGGAATCCTGCAGTAGAAGCACAGGCAGTGGATAGAGCTTATCGTATCGGTCAAAAGAACACCGTATTCACATACAAGTTTATCACGAAGAATACAGTCGAGGAAAAAATTCTTAATCTGCAGAAAAATAAACTCAAGCTTGCAAACGACTTAATCAGTTCCGAAGAAACCTTCTTCAAAGCATTAAGCAAAGAAGATATTCAATCAATATTTGATTAATAACAAGTAAAAGAAACGTAAAGCAAAGGCTGAAAACTTTTGCAATAAAACAAAAATTCCTCCTGGATAATCTGTTCAGAAGGAATTTTTGTTTAAAATGTGTTATTAAACAACAGCGCTTTTGAGCTTGTGTAAATAAATATTAGACACAATCAGCAACACGATTAATACGATTGGCATTGTAATTCCTTTTACATCATTAATAGCAACGTGAGTAATTGCGGCAGAAATAAAGTTGATGCCAAAGCCTGCATATGCCCATTCTTTAACACGCGTTGGAATCTGAGGGATGATCAACACGAGTGCCCCGATTAGTTTTGCTGTACCAAGTTCTACTCTGAAATAATCCGGGAAACCCATCATTTTGAAACCGGTTACGACTTCTGGATTTGTAAAATACATAAATCCACTCATCAACATCATAGCCACGATTATGCCCGTGCTTGCCCAGTAAATAATTTTATCTTTTTTCATATTTGCTAACGGTTATTTTTTTTGATGCTGCAATTTATGTAATTTTGCTTACCAAAAGTTAGCAGTTACCCAAAAGTTAGCACAATAAATATGGTTAAACACAATCACAAAGTATGCGTTTCTGCCTTAATTCCTGTAAGAGATGCGCTTGATGTTGTAAGCGGAAAGTGGAAACTTCAGATTATTATTTCAATTTCTTCCGGAAACCGTCGTTTTAGAGAAATTGAAAGGAGTATTCCTAAAATCTCTTCTAAAGTATTGGCCAAAGAATTAAAAGATCTGGAAGAACACGAGTTAATTAAACGCACCGTGTATGATGATTCTCCGGTATTAGTTGAATATACAGTGTTGCCGTACGCAGACACGTTGGACAACGTTATAAGTGCGCTCCACGATTGGGGTGTGCAGCATCGTAAAAAGATCCTGAAGAAATAATTGCTGTATTTCAGGATCGTACAGCGAAAATCAAAAAATTGAATTGATTGATGTGCAAATATGAAGGAAAAAATTTTTTAATTCCGCAGATATAGGTTAATACTATTTCGTTGGTGGTATAATTTTTTCTATTTCGATATTTTATTTTGAATTTATTAAAATTACATATTTTTTATTAATTCAAAATTGGTTTTAATTTACTTTTATTCTAAAATATCTGAAGAGTGGTTTGGAAATTTGATTTGGAGCATATACATTTGTTTCATAATCTATAGTTAATCCATATAGATTGTATTGATTAATATGTTCAACCGTAAACACCATGAGCCAAAGAAACTTTTACTTAAACCTATCAGAAGCAATAGCTGAAACAGCCGATTGTTTCATTCTTTAAAGTTAAAAGCCAACCAGTTGAATTGGCTCAATGTTTTACAATTTTAATCTTTATTTAAAAATATGGTAGCTACAAAAAATTTCAGCATCAATATAAAAGAGCCGGTATTCACATTAGGCGAAACACTTATAGCAGAACAATTGGCCTTCTTTGAAAAGCATGGCTATATTCACTTTAAAAATTTTCTTACGAAAGAAGCTGTTTCTGCAATTATAAAAGGTTTAGAAGAAGTGCAGGCAGAATGGATCGCAGAGAACAGAGAAAAAGTTAATGGTGTGCCCATAAAATATGGCGTAGATCTGGACGGCAAAAAAATTGTTCAGCGCTTTGCCTTTGCATCATTATTTAGCCCGGTGCTACATGAACTATTAAAAGACCCCAGACTGAAAGCATTGTTTCCGTTATTACAGTCGAAAGACGAACGCATTGGTGAGTATGAGAAAGATGGTTTGGTTGTAAATCACTATATTAACAGTGATTCAAGTCGTTTTACAAAAATGGGCTGGCATACAGATTGTCTTAGAGATGTTTTCTATGGAAAGAAAATCATGCCGATGCTGAATGTAGGAATTCATCTGGATAATTATGATCCACGCAATGGCGGACTCCGAATTATTCCAGGTACGCATAAACAGGATTTGTTTGATCTCTTATTCAGAAAAAAATATTATGTAAGTCACAAACCTGATGCCGATGAGATTGGGTTTAATATTACTGCCGGTGACTTAACGGTACATGACGGAAGATCGTGGCACAGGGTAGAGCGCTCACCGGTAACGGGAGAAGCCAGCAGAAGAAGAGTAATGTATATTCCTTTTATTTGCGGAGAATATCAACCTAAAGACGAAAACAGCTCTACACAATTGTATCAAAGACTTTCAAAACTTGTCCGTTGAAAATATATCAAATGAATTATGCACTCATAACAGGCGCCAGTAAAGGGATAGGGAGGTCAATAGCAGAAAACCTTGCGGAAAGACGCAATAATTTGCTGTTGATTTCCCGTTCTGAAGAAACGTTGAAAGAATTACGTATAACCATTACCCAACGCTATAAAGTAAAAGTAGATTATCTGGCAATTGACCTTTCCATACCAGGCGCCGCTGACAAGATTATTGAATGGCTCACGGCAAAAGATTATGTCATAAATATACTGGTTAATAACGCTGGTTATGGTCTTTGGGGTAAATTCGATTCATTACAGATAGAAGATCATAATGCCATGCTCCAGGTAAACATGCTGAGTATAGTAGATATAACATATAAATTATTACCTCAACTAAGAAAACAACCAAAAGCATTTATTCTGAATGTAGCAAGTACGGCAGCGTATCAGGCAGTGCCGACACTAAGCTTATATGCTGCAAGCAAAGCATTTGTACTGCTTTTCACAAGAGGCATACGATTGGAATTACAACATACAAACGTATCTGTAACGTGTTTATGTCCGGGACCGACATCGACAGATTTTGTTTTACGTGCAGGTATGAGTGCCGCAATAAAGAAAAAATCAGATACCTTTAGCATGACAGCAGATGCTGTTGCTGCTGTTGGAATAAAAGGTATGTATAAAGGAAAGGCTGAGATTATTCCGGGAATCTTAAATAAGATTATTGTGTTATTTACTGCATGGTTACCGAAGTATGTAACCGAAAGAATTGCAAATGATCTGTATAAAAAATGAAAATACAATATCTTATTAATCTTGCATTAATGGTTTTATTAGCCAATGCGATTGTTGCAAGTGAAGCAAGTGAAAGCATTGTGCGCGGCGATACGTATTTTAATTTAATGCGTTACAGAGATGCCATTGCCTGGTATAATCTGGACTCAACAAAAGCAGAGGCACAATGGAAAATTGCCCGGGCGTATGTATGCTACGGAGATAATGCGCCTGATAAAGAAAAGGAATATAATTTCAGACATGCCGTTCAAGCTGCTAAGCGTTGTATACAAATAGAAGAAACAAATGGAAACGGCCACACCTGGCTGGCGGCAGCGCTTGGTAATACAGCAATGTATGAAGGAGCCAAAACGAAAGTACAACTGTGTAATCAGATAAAGGCAGAATTAACGCGTGCCATTGCCCTAAATCCAAATGATGATATCGCATATTCTATTTTAGGTTCTTTTTATAGAGAAATTGCGCATATAAGCTGGGTTGAAAAGCAACTGGCATTAGCTTTTTTAGGCAGAATCCCAGATGGTACCTATGAAGATTCTGAAAAAGCACTTGCAAAAGCCATAGCCATAAATCCGGCAATTATGAGGCATTGGTATGAAGAGGGTTTGCTTTATGAATACTGGAATAAAAAACCACAGGCAATAGCAGCATTTAATAAAGCAAGGGCTTGTGCTGTACTGGTATCAAGCGACAATAAGCGATTGACATCAGCCGCAGCTAAACTGCAGGAATTAAAATAATACGCATGTCATCCTGTTATTGATTGAATAGCCGGATGTATTTTTTACGATCGGATTTTCTTCAAAAACACCGTTAAGTAAAATTACCAGGTTATTATTCAATATACGCCTATAATTTTTTTGCATATATGCAGCAAAAGAAAGATATTAGAATAAGCTACGGAATTTTTTAAAAATCATATTTTGCCAAAAGCACGGTTGAAATAAATATGGCGTTTAAATGTACTGTTCTTTTTAATCTCAGCGCTTTTCTTTGCATATGACTCTAAACAAATACAAGATTTTTGATAAAATGATTGAAGGCGTGCAGATTGTTAACAAAGAGTGGCAATATG
>FTDL01000043.1_pt1 | contig 30189 bp, 24 predicted proteins | sample 1639951 | NCBI WGS metagenome assembly FTDL01 (sample SAMEA3914869, study PRJEB12502) | metagenome | biome: forest; material: soil | place: USA | collected 2012-03-12 | depth 0.1 m
GTATATTATATGTGATATATAAATCACCAAATGCGCCTTCTTTTTTATACACAGGAAAACCTTTTCCTTTCAATTTGACTTTCGCACCATTTTGTGTTTCGGGTGCTACTTTCAGCTTTACCTTTCCATCAAATGTATCAACTGTTATATCCGCGCCTAACAGTGCATCATAAAGATCTATATTAACCGTTTCATATAAGTCGTCGTTATCCAATTTAAATTTTGTGTTATTAGTCACAAAAATCTGAATATGCAGATCTCCGTTTGGGCCACCGTTTAAGCCTTCTCCGCCGTGACCACCAATTTTTATGATCTGTCCGTTTTTAATACCTGCAGGAATTGTAATGCGGAGGCTTTTACCATTTACCGTTATTGTTTGTTTATGTGTTGTATAAACATCTTTAATATCCAGCGTTAGCTCAGCATTAAAATCTGCTCCTCTGAATTTTGGATTTCCTCTACTGCTACGGGAGCCGCTACCTGCATTAAACATGGACTCAAAGAAGTCAGAATAATCTCCTTCAAAAGGATTTCCACCCGAGTACCCCTGATTGGACGGGCGTTGATAATTCTGCTGCTGCCTGGCATTATCATATGCATCAGCATGTTTCCAGTCCTCACCGTATTTATCATACTTCTTACGGTTTTCGGCATTGCTTAAGACTTCATTCGCTTCATTAATTTCTTTGAACTTCTGTTCCGCAGCTTTGTCATTCGGATTCACGTCCGGGTGATATTTGCGCGCAAGCTTTCTATAGGCTTTTTTAATGTCAGCATCAGTGGCAGTTTTTTCAATGCCAAGTATTTTATAGTAATCAATGAATGCCATTTATCTCAACTTTATCTATTTAATTTCAGCAATTCCTTTTATTAAATCAAGTAGAGGATACCAACTTTCGTTAAATAAAAATCATGTGATGAATGTAAGTAAAATATATTTTTCCGTAGGTAGATCAAAAAAGCCCCACATTAGACTTTAAAAAATAACGTTCCTTCCGATTTTACCGGAAGGAACGTTGTGTAATGTAAATAGACTAATAATTATTTTACTTTCAGCAGACGGATACTTTCTGTTGTATTGTCATAATAATGAATAAATGCAGTGTACATACCTTCGCTCAATTCCTGCCCGAATTCCATAGATTCTTCACAAGCTGCGTACTGATCCGTGACAACACCTTTAGAATCTGTTATAGTAATCAGTGTTGCCAGTTTTTTAAGTGTAAGTTTAAAATTGTCCGAAGAAGGATTTGGTGAAGCAATTGTTTTTGCTTCCTCAACTGCTGATAATGATTGTGGAGTGCCGATATTTACAGGGCAAATAGAAATGTTTTTGCAATATTGTTTGTACCATGGTGAAATACTATAGTTAACACCAACACACAACTGGCCAGAAGAAAAACTGTTTCCGTAGGTCATAGTTGCATTATATGGCTGATTTGCAACTGCCGTGATTGATTGCGTAGAGCCCGTATACCACCAGTTGTAGTTTGTTGCATTGGCACGGTCAGAAACATTAAGGGAATAAGAACCTGAAGCCGAATTTTTGCCGCAATCACTTCCGATAATATCTTCATTTGACACAACAGCATTAACAACAACAGTAATAGCCGAGGAAACAGTTACTGAACCCGAATTGTCAGTGGCTTTTGCTGTAAGCACATATGTTCCTGGCGCAACAGAGTTCCATATGAAACTATATGGCGAAGTTGCATCGGTTCCTAATAAAGCGGCACCGTTGTAAAAATCTACTTTAGCAACTGATCCGTCTGCATCACTTGCAGAAGCATTGATGGTTATGGAAGCAGGCGCTGTATATGAAGCGTTGCTGACAGGGGCTGTAATACTTACAGTTGGCGCTGTATTTGCAGCAGGAGTTACCTTAACAGTAATGATTGCAGAGGTTGTTACTGCGCCGTTATTGTCTGTGGCTTTTGCTGTAAGCGTATATGTTCCTGGTGCAACGGAGTTCCATATAAAACTATATGGCGAAGTTGCATCGGTTCCTAATAAAGTGGCACCGTTGTAAAAATCTACTTTAGCAACTGATCCGTCTGCGTCACTTGCAGAAGCATTAATGGTAATAGAAGCAGGAGCTATAAAAGAAGTATTATTGACAGGAGATGTGATGCTTACTACAGGTGCTACATTTGTGGAAGATGTGCCGTAAAATTCTATTTCGTTTACATTGCCGTAACCATTTGCCGGAGCTAAATAACGCACATACCGGAACGAATTTGTATTGCTTATTGAAACGCAGTTCCATGCGTATGCAGGACTTGCAGTAACCGTATACAGATCTACAACACCGCTTGTGAAGTCTACCGTAGAAGATCCCTGAAACTTTCCACCGATCATACGATCTGCAAATTCAGCTCTTGGATAAAAACGAATACCAGTAATTTTTTTATTAGAAATTAAGTCTAAACCTGTCCAGGAAGGATCGCCTGTTGGCGCATCAAAGTATGTTGTAATATCGCCATCATATGCTCTGTCTTTTGTGTCAAATGTACCACCACTCCATGAGCCGCTTGTACCAAGGAACACAGATGTATTTACTTTCGTACCTGCAATGGTACATGGAGGAGCAAGCACTGTAACCGCAACTGGTAATGATGTAGTAACTGCACCCAGATTATCGGTTGCTTTTGCATTTAATGAATAATTTCCTGCTGCAACGGAAGTCCACACGAAACTATACGGAGCTGTAGCATCTGTACCTAGTAATACAGAACCGTTATAAAAATCGACTTTACTGATTGTGCCATCAGAATCACTTGCTGCAGCCGTAATTGTAATTGCAGCAGGTGCGCTAAATGTGGTATTCGCTGCAGGTGTTGTAATAGATACTGCCGGAGCTTTATTAGAGGAACCGCCTTTGTAATCAAAGCTGATAATATCGCCTGTAACGGATACATTTGTGATACCGAGATTTGCTGCCAAGCCTCCTAAAGATCCGTCTGCTAAAAAACATGAAGGGTTTGAGTAATCATCAAAACGTGTTCTGTTTTTATTCAGAGAGAATGTTGCCTGATCCAGATTTCCGTTTACATCATTGGTACCACCCGGACGATAGATGTATAATTCTTCCGGTCCATCGTCCCCGTTTCCATTGATCCCCGGATTAATTCTATAAATCAGTAAGCCTTCATCTCCAGACAGAGAAGATTCATAATTGCCTTCTTTTTTTCTATACTCTAATACCAGATATTGTGTTGTGTTCGGCAGATTGATGCGATAGCCCGCAAACGATGATCGCGAAACAGGTGCAAGGCTGTAACGGCCAGCTGTGGTAAGTACAGGAATAGAGCTTACCCAGTTTGCATAATGTTGTTTTAAATAAACAGTCATGTGTCTCGGTGTATCCCAGTCGCCGCTGGACATCAGATCCCAGTCGCCGCAGGGCTCATGCGGATAATCGGTATAGTGATATAAATCAGGTGCACCGAATGAATGAAATAATTCGTGACAGATAACACCAATACCTAACGCTTCGGAAAAAACAATGTTATAATCGTATGCCCGTTTTCCATTGATTGTAGCAGTTTGAGAGAATAGCGACCAGCGATGTGGCCATAACAGATCAGACCATGCTTCATTATATCCGTTAATTACAAAAACAATGTTGTCGATGTTGCCATCATTATCACCATCAATTAAAAGATTTGCAGGTACCTGATTTTGAACGGCTGTTACAGCATTTGCAAGTAGTGTCTGCTCACGCGTTGTTGCATCCGGATTACCGTTTGCGTAACCATCCGGAGCATCTTTTGTATAATAACTTCTTGGATGCGAATCATGATAAGACACGGGATATGTGCCGAGAGACAATGGATAAAAACTGCTGGACAAATCTAATTGTCCGCTTGATACTTCTTTATAAAAATCACGAACAGAGGCTGAACCGATTGCATTAAATTTAGACGTAATGGTAGACATAGGAAGCGTGATTTCTCCCTGATCGCTAAAGCTTACAAATATAACCAGATTGTTGTATACACCTGTTGCAGGCCTTACAGGTTCTGCTGTTGTAGCTGTACGTAGATTTGAACCCGGAATAGCTTTCTTAGCTTTAAGCGCAGCGGTAGTTTGCGCAATCTCGGCATCCGATAAATTTATTCCCGGAGTGATACCAACACTTGCCGGATCAATTTTTCCTGCAACATACGAAGACGGAGTTACTTTTCCATCAACAAGAATTGCGTACACATAATATCCTGAAACAGGATTTTTTATAATCGTGTAGTTATTGGAATCATGCAGCCAGTTATGAAATTCGTTACCTGTGGCAAGACAACTTAATATACTGCCATCTGGTTGCTTGAGTTTCATAGGTACATCTTTCATATAAGATGCCTCTGCTGAGATAACCAGCAAAAACACGAAAATAATACAAGTCAGCATTGTCTGCAGCATCGTTTTGCGTAATTGTTTTTTCATACAGTTAAACGGTTAAAGATTAAAGATTGAAAATGGTTGTAAAAATTCAGTTCAAATAAATGTGAAAATATACTGTAGTGAATTCAGCCATCAATACTAAGAAGATTGAATAGAATCCACAACCGTATATTTTTTGCTTACTCCATTAGTTAAATAAATTCTCAACAGGATTATATTTACACATGCTGTAAAGAAATTATTTAACATAGGTATAAATATGTAACACATAAAAAATTATGAATTACGTAAACAAAGATATTTCTTCAACAGGAAAGGTGATTTCACAAATCACTCAAAGACTTTAATGTTTATGTCAAAAAACGACCACATATCATAATACTAAAAAATGTATTTGTGCCATTTGGTGGTAGTTAAATAGGATGATTCATTTCATAAAATATTTTCAATTACATGTTTGAACTCATTCTATCATTGTTCTGAAGGTTAGATTTATTCTTGGATGAATAATCTTTTTACTTTTTGGTAAACAATGCCGCCAATTACTTTGTGTCGTATCTTTCATAACCAGCAAGCTTCCATTTTCTAATGTAAGCGAAACAGTTTGTTTGCTTAATTTATGTTTTAGCGAAAATTTTCGTTCTGCACCAAAACTTAAAGATGCAATGGTGCTGTTTTTACCCAGCGCTTTTTCATCATCACTATGCCAGGCCATTCCTTCGTTGCCATCATGATATAAATTAAGTAGACATGAATTAAATGTTGTATGGGTAATTTTTTCTACAAACATTTTTAATTCAAGCAATTCTTTTGTCCATGGGAGTGCCTGTTTGGTTGTATTGGAATATGTGTAGGAATAATCTGCGTTTCCGTACCAGGCAACTTTGCGTTTGGTAATGATATGCTTGCCATAAATAATTGCTTCATCATTTTTCCATTCAATAGCATTCAGCAATGTATCAAGATAGAATGCAATCTGTTTTTTGTTTAAAATTTTTCCGTGATAGTGTACTGTACCGTCGAAAGGTAATAGATTTAGCATGTAGTGATCAGTAAACAGTAGTTAGCAAATAGTAGTCAGTAAAAAGTGGTTAAGCTTTGAGAGCAAGGGATTTTATTAACCCATTTAGTATTTTAGAAATTTCAATAGATTGTGCTATTAATAAATCTGCAATTTGCTTCGTTAAATAATTAAGCCTTTGTGCTAAATACAACATTGATTTTGTTTCACTGCACGAAGCCAGAGAAATGTATAAAAATCTTCTAAACTCTGCATTAGAGCTTCTATCAAATCCTTCGGCGATATTATTAGAAATAGATACAGATGCCCGGCATATTTGGTTTTTGAAATCCCAATCTTTATTATCTTTAAAATAGGTATATATATATGTACTGCAAAATCCTGAGCGCGTTGCCGGGCAATGACATCTTCAAATCTATGTATTTTCATAATATTGGTTTGTAAAAAACGAGCTGATTAAAATTCATTTTACTGTTTACTGACTACTATTCACTATCTACTATTGGCAGTTACTACTTACTGTCTATCTTCGCAGCTTCCCAGCCAATGATAGCAGTCTTTCTGGTAGTCCCCCACATATAACCACCTAAATTTCCGCTTGCCTGTATCACGCGGTGGCAGGGGATTAAAAATGCAACCGGATTGCTGCCAATGGCTGTGCCTACAGCTCTGGATGCTGCCGGTTTTTCAATATATGCCGCAATGCTTCCGTAAGTCGTTAAATTTCCCAGAGGAATTTTTAATAACGTTTCCCATACTTTAAGCTGAAAGGGCGTTCCTTTTAAATGCAATTTGAGCTGAGTAATCTTGCTCCAGTCTTGTGTGAAAATATATAAAGCTTGTTGTTGAATCAGATCTGTTATCTGTTTAAAATGTGCATTCGGAAAATGCTGTTGCAGGTCTGTAAAAGCCTGCTGTATATTTTCAAAAAATGCCATATAGCAAATACCTTTTGCAGTAGATGCAACAATAATATTCCCGAAAAGCGTTTCCGCAAAACTATAATTGATAGAAAGCGATGAACCACCATTTTTAAATTCACCTGGCGTCATTCCTTCTATGTTAATAAAAAGATCATGTAGTCTGCCTGTACCAGATAAGCCTGTCTCTGCAGCAATATCAAATAAAGTTGCCTCCTTTTCTTTTAATAATTTTTTGGCGTATGCAAGACTTGTGTATTGTAGAAATTTTTTCGGACTTACGCCAGCCCATTCTGTAAACAGGCGTTGAAAATGAAACGGACTTAAACGAACGTTCTCTGCAATTATATCCAGGTCAGGTTGTTCTTTAAAATTCTGTTTTATATAATCAATTGCTTCCGCTATGCGGTTGTAATTAAATTGTTCGTGCTCGTTCATATTGTTATTGCTGTAACACAAAAATAGATGACTGCAAGTTATAACAAAACCCGAATCTTGCGCTTTTATGATTTATTGTTAGAAGAAAAGAAATCACCTGGGCTTTCTCCAGTGAAGTTTTTAAATTCTTTAATGAAATGTGCCTGATCATAAAATCCTGCTTCATGACTTAGTTCTGTGAGAGAAATAGTTTTTTTACCTGTTTGAATCGTATGTTTTAGCCGTACAATAGAAGCAAATTTTTTTGGTGAAGCACCAACAGCCTGTCTGAATTTTTTTTCCAGCGGACTTTGACTAGTATGTAGTTGTTCCATCAGTTCAGAAATACGAATAGCGCCACGGCTTTTATGAATCAGTGCCAGCGCTGCTAATACTAATTTGTCGGGCTGAACAAATCGCATACGTGCTAACAGGAATTTTTCTATCACAGCAATTCTTTTTATGTCTGAATCTGCGGCATATAATTGCTCTTCCAGAATCAACAGTTCGGAGCGCAGCATAAAATTATCGAGCGAAATGCTTTCTCTGAAAATTTCATGAACCGGTTGTTTGAAAAAATGCATGAAACCAGTCTCTGTAAAAAATACTAAAACTGTTCCGATGTCTGCCGAGTTTTTAAAGATACGAAACGTGTCGCGCAAGCCACTTACGCCAGAGGCATCAAGTTTTTTATCTGTTGCGTCTTCTATATACGAAAGTTTTCCTTTGTATTGAAATCCAAGAACCACAGATGTGTCGGGAATGATTTTGTATGTTTGCGCATCCATATTTTCAGATACTGCAAAAGATTTAATATAAGGTTTTAATTCCTCACGCGGAGTATATAAATCAAACCTGTTCATATTCATTAAACAGTAATAATAATCTTTCCGGCTGTTCTGCCTTGTTCTAACTCGGCATGTGCTTTTGCCATGTCCTCAAAAGTATAAACAGAAGCTATATGCGATTTCAATTTTCCTGATTGCAAAAGGCCGGCAATTGATTTCATATCGGTTCCATTACTTTGTACGAGCATAGCGCTGGCTCTGACACCTTTTTCTTTTGCTGCAGCTTCTATATCACCGGACATGCCTGTTGGAATAGAAATGACCAACCCATTTTTCTTCACAGCATTTAACGAACGCGAAAAAATTTCTCCGCCAACGGTATCAAAAACAAAATCTGCATCTGTAACAATTTCTTCAAATTTTTGTGTTGTATAATCAATATGCTGATCTGCACCAAGGCCTATAATCAAATCTTTTTTAGCAGCAGAAGAAGTTCCGGTTACGTATGCGCCCAAATGTTTTGCAATTTGTACAGCAAAATGTCCCACGCCGCCGGCAGCAGCATGGATCAATACTTTTTGCCCAGGTTGCACATTGGCATGTGTTACCAAAACCTGCCAGGCTGTTAATGCTGCTAAAGTAGCAGCAGCAGCTTCGTTATGCGAAATATTTTCCGGTTTTTTGGCAATATGCATAGCTGGTGCAGCAACATATTGTGCATAGGCTTTTCCATGTCCGGGGAAATTGATCATGCCAAATACTTCATCCCCAGTCTTAAAATCTGTTACACCTTCCCCAACCACATCTACAACTCCAGAAACATCCCAGCCAATGATAAGCGGATCAATGTCTTTCAAGCGGCCATATACGCCTTTTCCACTACGCGTTTTAACATCAACCGGATTTATGCTTAATGCTTTGTTTTTTATAACAACTTCACCTGGTGCAGGTACTGGCTGCGGGATAGAAATATATTGGAATTGGTTTGTGTCGCCTGGTTGTTTTAATTTTATTGCTTTCATAAATAGGAATGCTGTCAGATACAATATGTACAAGTTAAAAAAATCATTGCACTATAACAGAAAGATGGATGAAATTTTAAAAAGGCTTCCCATGTGTTAAACGAATAATTTTTTGTGTAAGAACAGGCAGCTTATCAAGTGTTTTTAATACAACATGCGTTGTATTTTTTTTCCCGAATAAACCTTGCAGATAATAACCGATTTGAATGCGAGAATGGAATTGTTTGTTCCATACATCCTGATAAGCTTCAATCAAAATGCGTTTTGATATCTGTTTTCTAAAATACGGAATGAGTAAATGACTAAGAATATTGGATGCACGCAAACCCATGCTCATACCATTGCCACATAAAGGTGTGATAGATCCGGCTGCATCGCCTAATAAAAAAATGCCATTTGAATAGGCACTTTTTTTATGAAACGTGATATTGCTTATAACAAGTGGCTGATCGAATACGAATTCCGATTTTGTAAAAATATTTTTTAAGAATGAATTTTTATATAATATGTGTTCTTCTAATTCTTTTATGTTGTTTCCGGATTTTTTTAAATTATCCGAAGCAGATAAATAACACAAACAAAAAGTATCGTTATCTACTTTAGAAATTCCGCAATAGCCATCTGAAAAATTGTGAAGCTCTATTCTATCGGGTGGCAGATCGGTTTTGATGTGATACTTTACACCAACATAATTCGTATTGTATTTTTTTTCACTTGCAGGACCTTTTGCAAATGCCGGTGTGTATTTTCCGTAACTACCACAAACAATATCAGCTGTGAATGTGCCTGCAGATGTTTCGATTGTTGACGAAGTATCATCGTTTGTTTCCACATGCAGTACTTTGCAATTTTCTAAAACAAATACGCCCCGTTTTCTGGCTGCTTCGCAAAGCAGTTGATCCAGCGTATAGCGGCTGATGCCGAAACCACCAAATGCTAACGGTGTATGCAGCATAAATCCTTTTTCAGAAGAAATGCCTAGTTGGTTAATGAAAGGTAATTGCATTTCAGTTAATGGGAGTCCAAGAGAGCGTAAAAAATCCCAGCTTTCCATAGAAATATACTCGCCACATACTTTATGAAAGGGGTACCTGTTTTTTTCAAAAACAATTACCTCTTTGCCATGATCTGCAAGCTGAATAGCGAGACTTAAGCCTGCTATGCCGCCGCCAATAATGGCACAATCATAGTTGTTCGTGGTTGTTTGCATATACTATTACTTGATGACGGAAAGCCCATTTGTTTTTTACAGAATAATTAACAGCGCCTGCTTTTTTAAGCAACTCAATCCATTCATGTTTTTTAAATCCGCGTGCTACAGATAATGGCGCATCATTTTTCACTAAATACGAATTAGAAAAAAAGCGTGTAAGGTATTTAATCGAATGGTATGCAAGCGAATTCCGTTCCAGATCATTTATGAGTAAAACTGCCTGATGTTTTAATGAGAACTGGATTAATGCTATCAGCTGCTCTTCGGATAAATGATGGCAGAACAAGCACGCATGTATAATATCAATCTGCTCTTCGTGATTATACAGATGCCTGTAATCATCGCAGATATAACGTATTGGTAAACCAGATGTATTTGCTTGTGCGTATTCAATACAAACCGGCTTTATATCTATGCCAATAAGCGTAAGAGCTTTATTCGCTTTTTTGTTCCAGGTGTAAATGTGTTTTAATGTATCTCCGCCACCGCAACCAATATCAACAAGTACATATTTTTTATTTTTCTGAAGAACTTTATTTAAGGCAGATAAACTGATAGTATATCCGCCAAGCAGCGTGTTAATTGTATCAAGTTCTTTTAAATTCTGATACAGATCTGCAACAGGAATCGCATCGCCATCTAATAATTCTTTCTGTGCGCTTCGGTATTTAAGCATATGATAACTGCATAGTTTCAATACTGAGGCCAGGGCCGAATGCAGCTGCAAGTATGTGCTGCCCTTTGTGTGTATTGCGGTTATTTTCCAATAAATGCTTCAGCACAAACAATACCGTAGGAGAGGACATGTTGCCATAATTCTTTAGAATATCATAAGAAGCAGACATGCTGTTTTGATCAAGCCCTAGTGCTTCGTAAAAATCATCAATAATTTTTTTACCTCCAGGATGTACTGCCCAATAATCAACGGATTGTGTTTGAATACCAGCTTCGTACAACATTTTTTTTATATTGCCATTAATTAAACCGGAAACATAAGAAGTAAGATTCATCTTAAAACCTGTTTCTGACAATTGCCAGGCCATATCACTATAACCGCTGTGCAGTAATAGTGAGTGAAAATCTTGAATTTTAATTAATGTATCCGGACTAAATTTGACCGGATCCGCAGTAACAAGCACTGCTGCACAGCCATCTGCAAACAATTGATTGGAAACAATATAATCGTCACTGAAATCTTTCTGAAAATGTATGGTACATAGTTCTGTACAAACAATCAGCACCTTGGCATTGCCGTCGCTTTTGCAGATTGAATCAGCCTGTTTCAATGCAAGAATTGCAGCGTTACACCCCATGAAATTGATGCTGCTCCGGTTGATAGCCGGGTTCAGTTGCAATTCATGTACCAGTTCAATATCAAGGCCGGGCGCAAACAAACCTGTGCAGGTTACGGTGATAATATGTGTGATGGAATCTTTAAGGGTATCAAACCGTTTAATTTTTCGAATGGCTTTCAGTGAAAGCTTTACGGCTTCTTCTTTAAATACATGCATGCGCTGCGTTAAGGAAGGTTCAGGTAAAAGCGAAAGATCTTTTGGATAGAATTCAAATGCAGAAGGTGAAAGACTGTAATCTTTCAAAACAGAGTAACGCGTTTCAATTCCTGTTTTAGCAGAAATGATATTGATCTTTCTCTTATTTTCTGAATTGTCGGTTGAATTGGCATAAAATGCTGCAAACGATTTCTGCGTATGCATGAAATCCGGAACCCCTGTCTCAATAGCTGCAATATAACTCACTTATGAAATAGTAATAATGTATAATAAAAGGAAACATGCATTCATGCAAATGGCTGCGATCAGATTCATGCGCATGGTATTTTTAAAGTTGGCCGCATCGACATTTCTGATAACAGCTGCAAACCAGTATATATAATATACAACAATTGGAGCAAAAAACAGCTGAATGAGGTAGAAGTTATTTTCTTTTGTAATTGCATGAAAATATAAAAAGTAACACACGTTTGTAATGGCGAACATAATGCCTGTAAAAATAAATGTGCCTATATAACCAAGTTTATAACTAATGGTTACTACGCCATCTTTAAGATCCTGCTGGTGCTGATAAATCTGTGTTAAAGGATAAGCTCCAGCAATCTGAAACGAGCAGGCGATAAGCAAATAAAATATAGGCATATTCAATTCAAGTGGTTGTCCGCTGATACCGTAAAATGCCATATAATAAGTAAAAGCACCCTGAAAAAAAACTACAACTAAAAAACCAATATATGGATATTTTTTCAAACGTATTTCTTTAGAACTGTATGCACGGGAAGCAAGAATGTATATTAAAATGCAGCAAGCAAAAAATACATGAATGCATAACATAGAAAGAATAATTGCCAGGCTATCGAGTACAAGTGTAAGATAAAATAATTTTTTTGTAGGCACAGGCGGTTTTTCCAGTCCGCCGATGCTTTCCTCGTCTTTATCTATATAACTGTTATAGCCATTGCTTGCCGGATAAACCAATAGATGTATGATACAAAATGAAACAATTACATGATAATCTGTAATAGATTGTCCGGATTGACTTAAAGCCAGCAGAAACAGTGGCATTAAAAAAAATGAAAAGGGGAGACGCAATAACCGGATTGTGTCTTTGTCAAGGATATAGTTCATTGCTGTTTGAGTTCATACAATCTTTTTCCGAAGATTGGAGAAAGAGTAAAACCTTTGTGTAAGATACACTAATTAACAGAAAGGACTGATATCAAATATAAGAATGTTTGCCTTTGATGAAAAATAAAAAGCACGTATCTAAACTGGTATTTATGATTCCAGTACTTCGCAAATATATCCGTGGCGGACAAGATATTCCGTAATGCTTTTTACAACAATGGCATTTTTACTTTCCACACGAAGAATATTATCACAGTCTGTTAAATCAAAATTTATTTTAGACTCAGGCAACTGTAAAATAAGGTCGCTGATAATTTTTTCAGCGACCTCTTTATCTGTAACGCTTGTTTTAAATACTTCTACCATTTGGTTAAAGATTTATGCCTCTAAAACACGCTTTAAATTTGCAGCATTCTCATCCATATCTTTTTTAAGCATATTCTTTATAAGCGGTATCATTGCACTCATAGGAAAATCTGTTTTTGTATTGAACGTGATGATAACTTTTGTCTGCCCGGGTGAAACGGCATGTAAAGTTGTATTCGCATAACTCACACCCTTAAATGGTTTTTCAAACCGCAATTCGGCGTCGTAACTTTTACCCGGAACAATCTTCGTTATTTCCTGCGCACCTACGCCAACATTTTTAAGATCGCTGGTCCATGCCGAAATAAAACCAACTGTACCGTCAATACCTGTATTTGTTATTTTGATATCCGGGTCAGCCATCACCCATTTGCTAAAATATTTCTGATTGCTGAGATGAGTTACGTAATCGAAGACCACATCGCTTGGTTTGTTAATTGTAATTTCAGAAACAAGCGAATATTCCTTTTTTATAAAAAGAGCAAATAAAAGTATGAATGCAATAACACCGATGAAAATATAAAGAATAAGTAGCATGATGGGTCAATACGTTTAAATGGAAGAATAATTTATTTTTCTAAAATAGCTTTCAGGTTTTTTAAATTCTGTGTCTGTGCGTCTTTTATAATACCCTTTCCTACGCAAACAGAAAATAAATTAAACGGATATGGTGCGTTACCATAAAATTCACTTGTTACAAGAGTTTGTGTTGGGGAAACTTCTTTAACAATGGTAGCAGCTTTTTGTTCGCCTTCAAAGGGTCTTTTAAAATGAAGATCAACATCGATGCGTTCGCCGTCAACAATTTTTGTAATCTGTTGTTCGCCTTCACCTACATTATCGTCTTTGCTATTCCAGCCCGCTTTGAAGCCAACCGTTCCATCTGTACCGGTATATGTAAGAACCGAATTTGGATCCTGCATGACCCAGACACTATATTTTTCCTGATTTTTAATCAGTTTTACATAATCAAACACTTCCTGTTTCGGTTTATTAATTGTTTCAGAAACTGAAACTGTATATGTTTTCGGAACAAAAACTGCAGCTACTAATAATACTATTATAAGTGAAACAATACCAAGAAGAATAATTTTTATAATTTTCATGGGGTTAAATATTTAAGATTAAACAATTAATTATTTTCAGTATAATGTTTAAAACTATCTAGAATAGCTTGCCAGCCACTTTGCTGCATCTCTCTTGGATTGGTACCTTCAGGCTCAAAGCTTTCAACAATTTTTGTTGTATCACCTTCATCTAAAAAAACAATTTTTGCCATGCGTGTATCACCCATTGTGTATTCGATCAACTCATTTGTTTTCACAAGGTCATACTTTCCGCCAAAATCAAAACTCATGCTGCCGTCTTTTGCGGCCATTGTTGTTGAAAATGTGCCGCCTGTTCTTATATCATTGGTTGCAGCAGGTACATGCCAGTCCGGTGATGCCTGGCACCATTGCATAATGTGGGCAGGTTCGTTCCAGTATCTCCACACTTTATCAATAGGTGCATGCACAGTTGTTTCTATTGTAATTGCATCTTTCATTTTGGGTGTTTTTAAATTAATAGGTATATATTTTCGAAATATTCTCTGTGCTAATTCTGAAATTAATTTTTTAGGCGTACCATACAACGCAGATCATCATCATTTAAATACCACTCTACACAATATCCCTGCGGATCAATATTTTTATTATGCAGGAGTTTAGAAAAGACTTCGCTGATACCAGCAATGTTCTTTTTATAATCTTTCAATACCATGCTTGTGTAGTTTCCCTTTTTTAAAACAAGTGTTTTAAGTACAAGCTTTTTTCCTTCGCCTGGCACCAGTTCTTCTGCGGCAGCATCATAGATAATAACACCCTGTTCGTTCGGACAGGAAACGCCAAAATATCTGCGCTCTTTTGTGTATGGAATCAGGGCATGTAATTTCTGATGTGCTTTTAAAATAGCATCTGGTGCAAAATCTGCAGTGATACAAAATACGGTTATATCTTTTTCTAAAAAATAATCTTCCATAATGCTTATACACGTTTATCAATACAATACGAAGTAATGCGTTTTATTTTACTGTTTTCAAAAACATATATATCACAATACTGTATCAAAGATTCCTGTTTTGCTTCATTAAGGTAAGAACATCTTCCTTGTATTGCAATTTGATTTTCTGTTTCAATATAATTTTCATTTGCCAGAACAGAACCATCCATTGCCGATGTCATGTTGGTACAAAAATCAATGACAGATTCTTTGCCTTTCAATACCTGATCTCCGACAATTTCCCATTCAACAGCATTGCTGAAAAAGAGGTAAGCAGCAGCAAAATCTCCCTGGGAAAATTGCCGGGCTATAGAACGATTTATTGATTCCATTTGCATCATTTCATTTGAATGATACAAATGTAGTGTTAAAATTGCACGAAATATTGTGTAAAAACGACAAACTAACGGGTTGATTGCGACAAATCTTTTCTATTACTTTGAACTATGAAAAACGTAAGTATTTTAGTTCTTGAGACCGCAGTGCCCGCTGCAATTGTAGATCCACGTTATATGTTTTCGACCATTAACGATTTTTTGAAGATTGCCGAATTGCAGCCTGCATTTTCCGTAAAACTTGTCGCACTTACCAAAAACGTGAGTCTTCAGAGCGGTTTGGTTTCTTTTCATACAGATGAGCTTTTAAAAGATGTGAAGAAAACAGATCTGATTATTATTCCTGCAATAAGCGGAAATATAGAAGAAGCGTTAAAAAAGAATGCTGCTTATATTCCGTGGATCACAGAACAGTATAAAAAAGGAGCAGAGGTTGCAAGTCTGTGTATTGGTTCGTTTTTATTGGCATCTACCGGTTTGCTTAAAGGTAAGATTTGTTCTACACACTGGTTGTTTGCAAACGAATTCCGTACGATGTTTCCCGATGTAATTCTTACAGACGATAAAGTGATCACAGAGCAGAATGGTTTATACTCCAGTGGCGGCGCTACTTCATACTGGAATTTATTGTTGTATCTGGTAGAAAAATATACCAACAGAGAAATGGCGATTATGGCATCCAAGTTTTTCTTATTGGAAATGGATCGTAATACGCAGTCGCAGTTTGTGATGTTTAAAGGTCAGAAGGATCACGAAGATATTGCAATATTAAAAGCACAGGAGTTTATCGAAAATAATTATCAGGAAAAAATTACGGTTGATGAATTGGCAGATAAATTCGGGATTGGCCGCAGAACGTTTGAGCGCAGATTTAAGAAAGCAACATCTAATACCGTAATTGAATACATACAACGTGTAAAGATAGAAGCCGCGAAAAAGCAGCTGGAATCTGGCCGCAAGAATGTTACCGAAGTAATGTACGATGTTGGTTATACGGATGTGAAAGCCTTCCGGGATGTATTTAAAAAAGTAGCAGGCATGTCGCCGGTTGATTACAGGAATAAGTACAATAACTAATAGTTGTAACTTATTAAGATATTTTTAAATGATCGAAATAACAAGTGTAAAGTTTAGAGTGTAAAGTGTAGTCATTCCCTAATAATTAAGGTTAATTTGATGTTTACACTTTACACTGTGAACTCTACACTTTTATCATCCGATTCTGAGTCCATTCACCACTTCTTTGTCTGTTGTAAGTAAGGTGATTTCTTTATTATCCCCGATGGCGCCAAGGATAAGACATTCGCTTTGAATGTTTGCAATTTGCTTGGGCGGAAAATTTACAACAGCTACAACCTGCTTGCCGATCAGTTCTTCTGTTGAATACAGTACTGTTATTTGCGCAGATGTTTTTTTAATTCCTAGCGCACCAAAATCAATGTGCAGTTTATACGCAGGCTTTTTTGCTTCAGTAAATACTTCTGCCTGGATGATGGTACCGACACGGATATCTACGCGCTCAAACTCGGACCAGGAAAGATTGTTATTTTCTGAATTTGGATTCATTTTGATTTGAATGATTGCGCTGGTTTGCGAGTCTACATTTCTTTATTGAAGAAGTTGAAAGTGTAGAGTGGAAAGTGTAATCGTTGCTTATTATTTATAACAGACCTTCCTTGATGTATTATACACTTTAAACTTTCAACTTTACACTATTTGGACTCCACCAATTCCTTTATCTGCACCAATATTGGGTTCCAGCCTTCGCCTTTGTTGTATACATCCTGGTAACGTTTCTCGCCTTCAGCTGCGCCTTCAAAACCATCTTGCATAACGGTTAAGAGTGTCTGCGTGCCTTGCTGCTCTAACTTATAGGTAACATTCAGATAGTTTTCAGGAATGTCGGGGTAAGAAGCGAATGGATCAATGACTGTGTAAACCAGTTTTTTGTTTGATTCAATGGACAGAATTTTTCCTTTTACAAAAACCATATCTTTACCATCGTGTTGGCCGCGCCACAATAAATCGCTGCCCACTTTCCAGTCCGATACGGTTTCGCAGCCGAACATATATACTTTGGTTTTTGCAGGATTTGTTAATGCATCCCAAACTTGCGCTGCAGAGGCATTAATGGTTATTGTGTTGGTTACAGTTTTGTGTGGTTGCATAAGAGAGGGTGTATGAGAAAGAATTGAGATTATTTATATCAAATTTATAAAGCCATTCAATGTACTCCTTTTTTAAATAAAAAAATAGGCTTGCAAAAAATCTTAACTACACTTAAATCCAATCATCCGGTTTTCTTTACCTGCTCCCGCATCTTCAACAGAATGGAGCGTATATGTAAAACCATTGTTTTCAAAGCGCTTCAAAAAATCAAAAAATACCTTGTTAGCATTTTCAGTAAGAGTATCATAATGGTATTCGATAATGAATTCCTCAACAACAGTCAACAAATTAGCTTCATCTAACTCCTGAATAACTTTCGTCTCATCACCTTCAATATCAATTTTAATCAGATCGACTTTTCTATCTGTAAGCATTTTTGAAAGCTTTTTGCTTTGTACCGTGATCTTGTCGCTGGCGAGATTTGTTTGCGCGGAAGATCCGTTCAGACTGCTTTTATTTTGCGGCGCGTAAAATGTTGTTAATCCCTCTACGTTGCTTACAGCGCAATTGAATAAGCGCACATGCTGTAAATTGTTTTCACGGATGTTTTTTTCAAGTAGCGAAAAGGAATGCGGGTTTGGCTCAAATGCCCAGATCTCGGCATTGGGGTACTGTTGTTTGAAATACAAAACGGAAAAACCAATATTAGCGCCACAGTCAATAATGAAAGGTGTGTGAAAATTGAGTTCGGTTTTGTAAACTTCTTTTAAAAAAATCTCCCGATACAATTCAATGAATACCGGATAAGTATAGGAGTAGAATGTGTATGAGCCAATCTTGTGTTGAACAAGATCTGTTTTTTTATTTGAAAATTTTGATCTGACATACAGACTTATCAGTGTCCTGAAAATAGACCAGCTGCTGTTCTTATCTGAATGTGCATATTGTATGGCTTCAACAAATAGTTTAAAAAGTGTCAGCATAGTAATATTATCTACGTGGTTTTGTACAGGTTAATTTCAATAAAAAAATCTGTAATGTATAGTGTGCGAGTTCGGTTTTACTTATTGATCGGAATATATAGAAGACTTTCAAACAAAAAGTCCCGCTTATAGCGGGACTTTTCAATCTATACAATTCTAACTTTTCTACTTACGCATACACTGTATCCAGCATACCGTGATCTTTTGCTTCAAGGCTTGTATGGCCCATTAAGAAAATATCTACGTTTCGTGCCGCTTCGCGTCCTTCAGAGATTGCCCAAACAACCAATGACTGGCCTCTGCGCATATCACCTGCTGTAAATACTTTATCTACGTTTGTCTGATACTTGCCATTTGCTTTGATGTTGCCGCGCTCATCGTACTCCACACCTAATTCATTCAACATACCTGCATGCTGCGGATGTAAGAAGCCCATGGCAAGCAATGTCAACTCGCATGGGATCACGCGCTCTGTGCCTGGTAATTCCTGGTACTTCGGTAGCTTGCTGTCCGGTGCAGTTACCCAACCCATCTCAGCAATTTTTAAACCTGTTAAGTTTCCGTTTGCATCACCGATAAATTCTTTTGTTGTGATCGACCACAAACGGTCGCAGCCTTCTTCGTGTGAAGTAGACGTACGTAAAATCATCGGCCAGTTTGGCCAAGGTGTTGTTTCGTTTTTACCTTCAGGCGGTTTTGGCATCAATTCAAATTGCAACACACTCTTCGCACCGTGACGGTTTGAAGTACCCACGCAATCCGAACCTGTATCGCCACCACCGATTACTACTACATTTTTAGCTGTAGCTAATAAGTCGCCGCTTTTATATGCTTCGCCCGTATGATCAATTTCAGTTTTGATGTTCGCGTTGCGTTTGTTTTGCTGACTCAAAAATTCCATCGCGAAATGTACGCCCTTGAATTGTCTTCCAGGGATATTTAAATCACGACCAACTGTTGAACCACCCGTTAATACAACGGCATCAAATTGTTTAACAATGTCTTTTGCTTTTACGGTAACACCAACGTTTACATTCGTTTTGAATATAACGCCTTCTTCTTCCATCAGCTTTATACGACGGTCGATTACCCATTTCTCTAATTTGAAATCCGGAATACCGTAACGCAATAAACCACCTACCTGATCGGCACGTTCAAATACCGTTACCGTGTGACCGGCGCTGTTTAACTGAGCAGCAGCAGCCAGACCAGCAGGGCCGGAACCTACAACTGCAACAGTTTTACCTGTGCGTACCTTTGGAGGATTGGCTTTTAAAATGCCTTTTTCAAATGCTGTTTCAACAATGCTTTTTTCGATATTTTCAATTGTTACCGGCGGTTTGTTGATACCAAGTACGCAAGATGCTTCGCATGGCGCAGGACAAATCCTTCCTGTAAACTCAGGGAAATTGTTTGTAGAGAATAAAATCTCTGCAGCTTCTTCCCAATCGTTTCTGTATACTGCATCGTTGAATTCAGGTATGATGTTGCCCAGCGGACAACCGCTGTGACAGAACGGTACACCGCAGTTCATACAGCGTGCAGCCTGATTTTTTATCTGTGTAGCAGAGAAATCTAAATAGAGTTCTTTGTAGTCTGTAAGACGTGCTTTTGGATCTCTTTTTCCTGGTAATTCTCTAGCGAATTCCAGGAATCCCGTTGGTTTACCCATTGATTACGGCCTCCTTATTTCCTTGACTTTTTCTTTTTAACAAAACTGCTTTGTAATCTGAAGGCATAACTTTAACGAAATCCTTCACTGCGCTATCCCAGTTCTTAAGGATAGATTCAGCTACATCGCTACCTGTATATTTCAAATGATTTTCGATCATTGTTTTCAATGTCTGGTTGTCTTCCGCATCCAGTACATCAAACTCAATCATTTCCATGTTGCAGCGTGCCGGGAATGTTCTTGCTTTGTCATACACATAAGCAACACCACCACTCATACCTGCTGCGAAGTTACGGCCTGTTTCACCTAAGATGATTGCCAAACCACCTGTCATGTATTCACAACCGTGGTCACCTACACCTTCAACAACTGCTTTCGCTCCTGAGTTACGTACACAGAAACGTTCACCAGCTTGTCCGCGGATATAAGACTCACCGCTTGTAGCTCCGTAGAATGCTACGTTACCAACGATGATGTTTTCACTTGGTTTGAACTTCGCTTGTTTCGAAGGATACAGAATCAAACGGCCACCGGATAAACCTTTACCCCAATAGTCATTTGCTTCACCTTCCAATTCAAACTGAATACCCGGTGCTAAGAAACCACCAAAGCTTTGTCCGGCAGAACCATTGAACTTGTACTGAATCGTTGCATCCGGTAAGCCTTGTCCTTTGTGTCTTGTAGACACTTCATAAGACAACATGGTACCTGCTGAACGGTCAATGTTTTCAATTTTATATTCTCCTTTAACAACTTGTTTATTTTCTAAGGCTGCTTTTGCATCACGTACAAGAGCGATATCAAGGATGGCATCCATGCCGTGATCCTGTGCTTCTGTTTTGTATAAACCAACTTCCGGACCAGCTTCTTCTTTGTATAAGATTTTGCTTAAGTCAAGATCTTTGAATTTCCAGTGTGTAATGTCTGTACGTTTTTCTAAGTTCTGTACCTGACCGATCATTTCATCAACTGTTCTGTAACCAAGCTCAGCCATGATTTCTCTCATTTCTTCTGCAAGGAACGTAAACATGTTTACTACGTGATCTGCTTCACCGCTGAACAATGCACGAAGCTCTTTATTCTGTGTAGCAACACCTACCGGACATGTATTCAGGTGACACTTACGCATCATGATACAACCTACAGAAACAAGTGCTGCAGTTGCAACACCAAATTCTTCAGCACCTAATAAGGCAGCTACAACTAAATCTTTACCCGTACGGATCTGTCCATCGGATTGAACGGTGATACGGCTACGTAATTTATTTTTAACCAATGTCTGATGCGCTTCAGCCAAACCAAGTTCCCATGGTAAACCTGCGTGACGGATGGAACTGATCGGAGAAGCTCCGGTACCACCATCGTAACCGGCAATCAATACTAAGTCGGCGTGTGCTTTACTAACACCCGCTGCAATTGTACCAACACCTGCTTCAGACACCAACTTAACACTTACACGTGCTTTCGGATTTGAGTTTTTCAAATCAAAAATCAACTGTGCTAAATCTTCAATTGAATAAATATCGTGATGCGGAGGAGGAGAAATCAAACCTACCCCTGGCGTAGAGTGACGTACACGTCCGATCCAGTCATCAACTTTATGACCTGGTAACTGTCCGCCTTCACCCGGCTTAGCGCCTTGTGCCATTTTAATCTGCAATTCATCCGCGTTCGCTAAGTAATAACTTGTAACACCAAAACGGCCTGAAGCTACCTGCTTAATTGCAGAACGTTCCCAGTCGCCGTTTGGCTTACGGTCAAAACGGATTTCATCTTCACCACCTTCACCAGAGTTTGATTTACCGCCAATGCGGTTCATCGCAATTGCAAGTGTAGAGTGTGCTTCGTGAGAAATAGAACCGAATGACATGGCACCTGTCGCAAAACGTTTGAAGATGTTTGCTGCCGGCTCAACTTCGTCAATTGATATAGAATCCTGTGTTTGTTTGAATTTCAATAAACCACGTAATGTGATTGCTTTCAAACTCTGATCATCGATCAGGTTTGAATATTTCTTGAATACCTGATAGTCACCTTTACGACACGCCTGTTGTAACAAGTGAATCGTTTGCGGATTAAACAAGTGGAATTCACCACGGCGTTTCCATTGGTAGATACCACCCACTTCCAGTTTCGGACGAGGTACCGGTACTTTCGGATACGCCTGTTGATGCTTGATCAACGCTTCTTTCGCGATACCATCTAATGATAAACCGCCAATTCTTGAAACCGTGTTTGTAAAATATTTATCAATTACTTCCGTACTGATACCCAATGCTTCGAAGATTTGTGCTCCTTGGTAAGACTGAAGTGTAGAGATACCCATTTTAGAGAATACTTTCAACAACCCGTTATCAATTGCTTTGATAAAGTTGTATGTTAATTTCTCTTCCGGTAATTCTGTCTGCAATTCACCACTGCGTTTCATGCCGATGATGGTTTCGAACGCTAAGTACGGATTAATCGCTGAAGCACCGTAACCGATTAATGTTGCGAAATGATGTACTTCCCACGCATCACCGCATTCTACCACGATACCAACTTTACCTCTCTGACCTTCGCGGATGAGGTGATGGTGTACCGCTGCAGTTGCTAATAATGAAGGGATCGGCGTATGTCCGCTATCAACTTTGCGGTCTGTTAATAATATAATGGAGTAGCCATCATTTACTGCATCTGAAGCATACTTACAGATACGTGTTAACGCTTTTTCTAAACTACCCGGCATCTCGTCTGCTTTGAATGTGATCTCCAGCGCTTTTGTCTGGAAATGTTTATCATCGATCTGACGAAGTTTTTCTAAATCGTTGTTTGTTAAAACCGGCTGGTGCAACTCAACCATACGACAGTGGTATGGAGATTCATCCAACAGGTTTAATGAACCACCTACATACGACACAAGAGACATAACCATACGCTCGCGGATCGGATCGATCGGTGGGTTGGTTACCTGTGCAAACAATTGTTTGAAGTATGCAGACAAGTGCATGGCCTGATCAGACAAAATTGCCAGCGGCGCATCTATACCCATTGAACCAAGCGGTTCGTAGGCTGTCGTTGCAATTTCACCGATGATTACACGTAAATCTTCAGATGAATAACCAAACACCTGTTGTTTTTTCAACAAGGCTGCTGCATCCGGCTGATTGTATATGATTTGCGGTTCAGGCTGTTCGCTTAATTTGATTTTGTTCTTCAACCATTCGCCGTAAGGCTTACGTGTACAGATATCATTTTTAAGCTCTTCATCACTGATAATACGTCCCTGCTCTAAATCTGCAACGAACATTTTACCTGGTTGCAAACGGCCTTTCGTAACTACTTTTGAAGGATCTACATCAATAACACCAACTTCTGATGCCATGATTACAGTGTCGTCTTCAAGCAAGCACCAGCGTGACGGACGAAGACCGTTACGATCTAAAGTTGCACCTACAATTTTACCATTTGTGAATGAGATTGAAGCCGGACCATCCCAAGGCTCCATCATTGCAGCATGGTATTCGTAGAATGCATGTTTTACTTCAGACATAGACTCGTTGCCGTCCCATGCTTCCGGTACAAGCATCATCATTACGTGTGGTAAATAACGACCGCTTAATACAAGTAATTCAATTACGTTATCTAAGTTCGCTGAATCTGAGTTGCCCGGATCACAGATCGGCAACAGCATTTCAATTTCTTCTTTTGTAAATACCGTAGAAGTTAATAATGCTTCCTGCGCACGGATCCAGTTTACATTACCTTTAACCGTGTTGATCTCGCCATTGTGAGCGATGTAACGGAAAGGCTGCGCCAACTTAAATGAAGGGAACGTGTTGGTAGAGAAACGCGAGTGAACAACTGCCAATGCAGAAACCATTTCGGGTTTTTGCAGATCCAGGTAGAATTGTCTTACCTGTGCAGTCATCAACTGACCTTTATATATAATCGTTCTGGAAGAGAATGAAGCGAAATAAAAACGCTGACTCACTACCTCGTTATTTAATGTCTCCTTAACAATACGCGTAGAATAATTACGCAATACATAAAGCTTTCTTTCGAAGGTCTCTACGTCTTTAACGTTATCCGCACGCTTTACAAAGATTTGCTCAACTGCAGGCTCAACCGCAATGGCACTATCGCCAATCATTGAATCATCTGTAGGAACAGGTCTATACCCTAAAACCGTCATGCCAAGTTTTTCTACCTGACGGCTTAATATCTTTTTGCACTCTTCCTTCAGCTTTTCATCCTTCGGCAAGAATAACATTCCGACACCATACTCGCCAAAGGCCGGCAACTTAATGCCAATCTTGACACATTCATCCACGAAAAATTCGTGGGGAACCTGAAGAAGGATACCAGCACCATCGCCGGTATTGGTCTCACAGCCGCAAGCGCCGCGGTGCTCCATACGCTCAAGCATATGAAGGGCATTTGCAACTGTTTCATGAGATTTTCTGCCTTTCAGGTTGGCAACAAAACCAATTCCGCATGAGTCATGCTCGAAACTGGAATCGTACAGGCCGGTTTGATTGTTCTCTCTCATCTACGCTATTGTTATATTTTTATTAGAACAGATACTTTGTGGTATTACTTTAAAGCCTCTAACAAATTTTAATTACATTCTGTTCTTCAAACTTTTGTACCGGCTTTGTGCCTATTTACAAAATATTTTGCTTTTAGTTCAGAATTCAGTTTTTTTCTAAAACATCTACTTATTATTCTTAGAATAGTACCAGAATAAATTGTTTTAGTAGGTTTAAAGCAGAAATCGACTTTAAATTTACATATTATTTGCGAAAAAAATAAACTTATCAACCGAAAATAGTTTGAAAACGAGCCTCATGTAATATCAGAAGGTATTTCATGAAAAAATTTGTACCTATTCGAAGGTTTTTACCAAAAAAAGAGTCCGCAAAATAGTACATTTATTATGGACTTAAATTTTATAAGGCAATGAAAACCGGGTTTATCCTTTTTCTTTTTCTTCTTTCAAATCTTGGCTTTGCACAATTTCCTAAAATTCCGGGATCAATCGGAGGTGTTTCAACTACAACCATTCTCAATAAAACAAAAAATGCGCTGATCACTCAGTTGGATAAAAGCAAAGCAGAATACGATACGACCAGTTTCAATTATGCTATCTCATTAAGCGATAATGCCGGATTGTATGAAAATGAAGAGCACTGGCTGCGCAATCAAAAATTGTTTTCAGATGTATTGAAACAAAGCGACGGTACTTCGATGACTCCGCTTCAGGAAGCTGAACGTAACAATGAAGTAGGAGAGATGATGTATGCGTCCAATAAATATACTTCTGCGGAAAAAACGTTCTTTTCTTCTAAACTCTTATATGAATCAAACAGCTTAACAGACGAAGCAAGCTACAGCAAAGTGATATCGAATATTGGTTTGTTGTATCATACAACCGGCCGTTATTTAAAAGCGGAAGAATTTGAAAAACAAGCGATCGTTATCCGTAAAGAACAAACGGGCGAAGGCAGCATTGCGTATGCCGCATCTGTAAACAATCTGGGCGTCTTATATAAAGACATGGGAAAATACACGGAAGCTGAAAAGCTATTAGAACAAGCCATAAAACTGAATAGCATAAATCCTGGAAAGGAATCTGCAGCTTATGCCATTACGCTGAATAATCAAGCGATGTTATATGAAGAAATGGGACGGTTTCAGCAGGCAGAACAGTTGCTAAATGAAGCTATAAGAATTGCAGCAACAGTATTAACCGAAAAATCTACTAACTATCAACGCCTGCTTATTAATCAGGCGTTGTTGTTTCAGAGCATGGGCGAATACACGAAAGCAGATGAAATTTATAAAAAAGCAATTGCGATCAAAGAAAAACGATTAGGAACAAGTCATCCCGATTACGCGCACTTGTTAAACCTACAGGCGGAACTTTATATGCTCATGAAGAAAACAACAGAGGTTGAAGCATTACTGAAAAAATCCGCTGACATCTATCTGAAAAAATTTGGTGCCGCACATCCGTCATATGCAAGCGTATTACATAATTTAGGAAATTATTATAGAATACAGGATCTACAAACAAACGCATATACAAATCTTAACAAAGCATTAACAATCCGTACGCAGGCATTAGGTGAAACACATCCGGAAGCTTTGCAGACAAAAGAATCCATTGCGTTGCTCGACTGGCAAGCGAAAAAATATACAGCAGCAGCCAGCGGATTCCAATATGTATTGGATCAGGAAATGATTTTGATCAATACTTATTTTGCTGCATTGAGTGAAGCAGAGAAAGCTCGTTTCTGGGATAAAATTCATCCGCACGTTGATCATTATGCATCGTTTGTTACAGATGCATATCAATTTATCCCAGAACTGACAGGTCAGCTATATACGTATCAACTGGCAACAAAAGCTTTGTTGCTGAACACAAGCAATAAAATTCGTCAGCAGATTATTACAAGTGGTGATCCTGTATTAATCAAAGAATATCAGGATTGGATTGACACCAAAGAAAATCTGTCGCGTTTGTATGGCATGTCTAAGGCAGACTTGCAGGAACAAAAAATAAATCTGGATTCTATTGAACGTGTTGCGAATGCAAAAGAAAAGAATCTTTCAGAGCGATCAAGCATTTTCCGTACGGGTTATTCAACGTCGGCAATAACGTGGAAAGAGCTGCAGAATATTTTAACGTTAGACGATGCTGTTGTTGATCTGATACATATTAATAAATTCTATAAAGAAAAAACAGATAGTGTTTATTATGGTGCGCTTGTGCTGACAAAAGAAATGAGCATGCCTACGTTTGTAGTATTGAAAAACGGTAATCAGTTAGAAAAACGGTATCTGGCATATTACAGGAATAGCATAAAAAATAAATCTGCAGATGAATATTCGTATGAACAATATTGGTCTGTTATAGATAAAATGATTGGGTTGAAAAAGAATATCTATGTTTCTTCCGATGGAATTTATAGTCAGATTAATATCAGCACTCTTCGAATGAATGATGGAACCTATTTGCTTGACAGTAAAAATGTTCAGCTGATTTCAAATTCAAAAGATATTTTAAAATTAAAAAATCAACCGAAGAGCACAAACGCATTAACAGCAACACTGATAGGCAACCCGATTTTTGCAACAAACGGATCTATTGCTCCGCTACCCGGAACAAAAATTGAACTTGAGTCAATTAAAACATTATTGATTTCAAAAGGATACAAAGTAACTGCATATACACAAGCAGAAGCTACTGAACAAAACATGCGTAAGATATCCAATCCTAAAATTCTGCATATTGCTACGCATGGGTTTTTTATCAAAGAAACAGCAGGTGAAGAAAAAATAATGGGTGTTGAATCCGAACATTCTGCATTGAATCCAATGTTGCGCTCCGGATTACTTCTTACAAATGCAGAAGCTGTTATGGATGGAAAATCAGAGTTTGGTATATTAACTGCTTATGAAGTTATGAACCTTACGTTAGATCAAACGGAAATTGTTGTAATGAGTGCCTGCGAAACAGGACTGGGAGATGTTAAAAACGGAGAAGGTGTTTATGGCCTGCAACGCGCGTTTCTTGTAGCGGGGGCCGATGCGCTTATTATGAGTTTATGGAAAGTGAATGATGAAGCAACACAAAAGCTTATGAGTAGTTTTTATAAAAATTACGTATTGCTGAATGATAAACAGAAGGCATTTAAAGCCGCGCAGACAGAGCTAAAAATGCTTTATAAGGAACCGTATTTTTGGGGAGCCTTTGTACTTGTTCAGTAGAAGTGGCTTAAAAGAAAATATCCTGCCCTTCTTCAAGCTCTTTATTAATGGTTTTTAACACACCATCAATTTCGTGTGCCTGCTTTTCAATCTGATTAAATACAAATGGATAATCAACATCATCTGTTTCCATTTTAGCTAATTGCAGAAGTCCTAAAATACGTGCCAGCGGACCTCTCACATGGTGCGCATTAGCAAAAGCATATTTCACCAGATAGGCATTTTTACTTTTTACATTGTTAGTACGTTCTTCTACTATTTGTTCAAGATGGGCATTGATCTCATTCATCTGATTCTCGCTTTCAATCAATTCTTTATTCTGCTGTTCCATCTTTATAGTTTTCTCGATCAGCTCCTGATTGATCAGGCTAAGCTCTGCATGTATGGAGTTATACTTATCTTTAAATATGTTCGCAGAATACGTAATAATACCATAAGCAACAATGCAGACAACAAATGTAGCAATTACCTCTCCGGTATTTGACTTCAAATAAAAGTGGGGATTTTGAAATTGAAAAAATAAAATAACTAAAATGCCTGTGATGACATATCCGTGCATAAGATTTCTTTTTAAACCATCCAGCAGTATTGAAATAAAAAAACCCAGTGTAATTATTGCTACCATTGAAGTAGTAGTGGTATCAGAAGAATAAATGCTTGAATAAAAAAGTACCAGAGAAGGAAAAAATGTTGTTACAATAACTGCAGCATTATATTTGTCTTTTTTGAACAATAACGTTGCGATAGCTAAGCTTATTAATATAAATGAATCCACAACACCATTAATGCCATGTATCAGGCTTTCTCTCTTAAAAACAAAATCAAAGAGTGTTATTAATAACGTTCCCAGTGTAGAGATTCTTAAAATTATTTTCAGAAAATACGCCTCAATTCTACTAGCTGACTCCATTCAAATATGCTGTTTATTAAAAATAGTAATTAAAGAAAAAGGTATGCAAATCCAGGAAAACGGTTTTAAATAAATACATGTTAATTTACGTAAACGCATAATTAAAGTTAACATTTGAATAACAATAACATAAAAACAAAATAATGTATTGCTAACTCCCTGTTAATGCGTGTTTATTAGCTTTAACAAATGTTAACACTTACTGCACGCGAAGATAGGATTTTCATTTCTATACTTCTAATAACCTTTTTAATATACAATCTAAATTTAGGTTTAATGCCATTTTTGGCAGATGAACCAACACGTGCTATTGTGTCTTTAGAAATGTTTCTTAGCGGTAATTATATTTTCCCATCTATTGCCGGAGAAGCTTATCTGAATAAACCACCGTTGTTCAATTGGATTGTAGCATTAAGCATGAATACCACAAATCACTTTTCAGAATGGCATCTGAGAATTATTGCATTGTCGGGATTTTTTGCAATATCCATCTTGCATTATTTAATTTCATCAAAATTTATATCAAAACAAAATGCACTATGGAGCAGTCTTGCATTTTTAACCTGTGGAAGAATCATTTTTTACGATTCAATGATGGGATATATTGACCCAGTTTTTTCGTTAATCATAGTATTGAATTTTTATTGGATTCTGATTCAATCCAAAAATAATTCGAACGTCAAAACTTTTCTTATTTCATATGTACTGTGCACCATAGCATTTTTCTTAAAAGGTCTTCCGGCTTGCACATTCCAGTTGTTTACATTAACTGCAGTATTTGCTTACCGAAATAAATACAAAGCCTTATTAAGCTTGTCGCATCTGTTCGGAATAAGTGTTTTGATATTATGCCTTGCACTTTATTATTATGAATACGGTGAATATTCAAATATAAAAGTATTATTGTCCGCTTTAATTGACCAATCGACGCAACGCACCCCTGTATCTACAAAAATATCAGAAACAGTTTTACATATTGTAGAATTTCCATTTCAATTCATTGTAGATTTTTTACCATTCAGTGTATTGATTGTTTTATGCTTTAGAAAAAATATTCTGACAATTTTTAAAGAAAATGATTTTGTATTTGTTTCGTTCATCATCTTCATCGCTAATATCTGGCTTTACTGGTTATCAGCCGAAACAAGAGCACGCTATTTGTTTATGTTTGTACCTTTGTTTTTTTCAATTGTATTTTATGCGTATGAAAAATTCAATACCCAGTATCTGGAAAAAGGTATGCGTATTTTTTCATATTCCCTGTTTCTTATTTTAACACCTTTACTTATAGCAATACCATTTTTAAGACGTTTTTCTTTTATATTTGATAGTACACTAATCTCAGGAATATCAATTGTTGCAGCAGGCCTAATCATCTATTTTTTATTTAAAAGAAAAATGCCGGCATTGCTGGGAATTATTTTAATGTTATTGCTGATTCGGGTTGATTTTAATTTATACATACTGCCCTTACGTAAAAAAGAATCACCTGAAAGTATAAATAAATTGGTCGGACAATCAATTGCAGCTCAGACAAAAGAAAAAAAGCTTTTTCTGCTGCAATATACTCCAGTCAATCATGATATTTTATACTATGCAAC
>FTDL01000078.1_pt1 | contig 29932 bp, 25 predicted proteins | sample 1639951 | NCBI WGS metagenome assembly FTDL01 (sample SAMEA3914869, study PRJEB12502) | metagenome | biome: forest; material: soil | place: USA | collected 2012-03-12 | depth 0.1 m
GGATTCACCTGTGTTGTGTCCTTATTGATTAACAACCGGAAGATTCCGGTATTATTTTCTCCGGTAGCAGATAACTACTAAAACATTCCTAAGGATGCGTGCCTGATTTATTTCAATAAAACTTCGGGAACTGTAGCACCTAAGTCTTTAGCACGCATGGCATCTGATAGTGATTCCTTGTTGTTGCCGGCAATTTTGTTGGCTTTAGCTCTTTCAAGATAATATACAGCTGAATTATTATTTAATGCTATTGCTTTGTTGAAATCAACCAACGCATCGTTAAATAAAGACAGTTTGGCTTTACAAACACCTCTTTCCAGATACATATCTCCGTTGTTAGGATCAATTCGTATTAATGCATCAAGGCTTTTAACAGCAGAATCATTCTGGTTTGTCATAATATAAATGACAGCGAGATTATTGAGTCCTTTTTTATTCAGAGAATCCACACGTAAACCTCTTTTAATATCAGTAAGTGCATCAGGATATAATCCTAGCCCTGCTTTACACACGCCACGATTGATAAATAGTTTGGCCGTTAGTAATTTATTTCTGCTGCCTTTTGCAGAATCAATCGCATATCCTTTATTAAAATACGTAAGGGCAGAATCCAGAAATTTCTTTTTTTCTGCTTGTTGAGAAACATCGGTATTTTTTAACGAAAATGCATAATCTGTATACGCTTTGCTTAAATTGTTATACGCTTTTTCTTTTTCAGTCTGAAGAGGAAGAGCTTCTTTATAATACGTGATAGCTTTCAAGAACTCACCTTTGCTATTATAATAATCTGCTGCATTTGACCATGGAATATAGCTTTCAGGATATAGCGTTAAAGTATGTTCCCATAATGTTCCTGTGTTTTTCCATACCTTAATTTGTGCGTTCGATAAAAATGACATTGTACCAATACATACAACCATGCCTGCATACGTAATAAAAGTGTATTCAGATTTTTCAGATAAAATCCACTCGATAGCTTTGGCAGCAAGGAAAAACAAACCGAAGTAAGCAATGTATGTATATCTGTCTGCAAGAAAACATTGTCCTGCCTGAACGATTTGCAACATAAACAATACGTTGAATGTGAAAAAAGCGAGGCCTGTAATGAGGCTTATGTTTTTCCGTATCCAGGCCCATCGGATAATCAAAAATAAAGCGGCAGGTATCAACAGTAATGCGGCATAAAACAGCACAGTTGGTTTAGTCGGATATGGATATAATGGTGAAATCGGATAAGGAATAATGCACTTGTACAGATAAACTGCATAAGAATAAGCTCCTATACTGAGATTTCCTATAAAGCCATAATTAAGATTGCTTTCAGAAGATTGAAGTGTTCCGGTTTTTTGTAAAAAGAAGATATTAATACAGCCAAATAAAACTGAAAGAAGCCACCACGGCAGCTTTTCAAGGATAAGCAGGTTGGGCTTATACCAGTCTCTTTTAAAGTAAAAATCAATAACAATAAATGTTAACGGAAGCGTGACAGCCTGAATTTTGGAGAAGTAAGATAAGACCGAACATATGATTGTAACGATGTACCATTGTGCTTTTTTATCAGTTGTTTGTATATACCGGATAAAGGAATATACAGCCAGTAGAAAGAACAAACCATACAAGACATCTTTTCTTTCCGTAACCCATGCAACGGATTCAACCCGCATGGGATGGAGGCCAAATAAAAGTGCTCCAAACAGAACAGCATATTTATTTTTCAGCATCTTTGACAGAATACAGTATACAATAAATGTACAAGCAACATGTAACATCAGATTTGTAAGATGAAATACCATAGCATGTTTCAGCGGGTCATGAGCAAAAAAATATTTTTCTACAGCAAAGCTGAAGACCGGTAATGGAATATAAGCTCCTAATACATTCGTTTTAAACAAGGCAAATACATTTTGCCATTGCCATGTCTTCGAAAACGGAGCCAGTGTAGGGTTGTTTAAAATAGTGTCTGTATCATCCCAAGCTACAAATTTCAGATCAAGGCAATTTTTTAAAACAAAGAAAGTACATATGATCAGTATTACCGCCAAGGGCCAGGAAAAAGCAGCCGATTCAGATAATGCTGGTATTTCCGGAGTAGTACCGGAGCGTGCCGGTTGTGTTTTGTTTATTGTAAGCGAGTTTTTATGCAGAGCTTTTTTATTGCTTTTAGCCATCCTTTAAATTGTATTGCCTTGTTTGAAAGTTTTGGTTTATAAATATAAATATTTTTACTCTATAACTTTTTAGTTAATGCTTTGACAAGGACCGTGATATCTATTTTTTTTCAAAAACATAATTTATAACAAATTCATTGCTGCTTCCGCCGGAATTAGATGATATTAATGTATAACCATTTGTTTTCAATTCATTTAATTCAGCAACTATTTTTAGTAAATTTTGTCCTTCATTTTTAGGAAACATTGGACTAAGAGGAATTGTTTTTAAGATAGTTGTTCCATCTGAAATTGTAATTCTGGATGATACAACTGCATCCGGAGTTTCAAGAATCCGGACAACAATAAAAGAGTTTTCGTTTGCCACAGGTGTAAACGATGTTAATATGGTAATGCCGGTTGCTACAAACAGTAAGGATAGAATAATTAATACAATTGGCTTTTTCATAAATAAATAGTTAGAAATTGTTACGTAAGAATATATGCATTAAGTAAAAATATTGATTGCAGGTAAAGAAAACAAAAGATTTAGTTAGCTATATCATTTCACTTGCCGGATGTTACTTGACTACATAAAAATGTAATATTTTATTTTAGCAAAGATAGGGGTAAGAGATTTCTTTTTTGTCTATATAACACCGTGTTCCTGCAGCAGACACAGACAATTTTATTCAATCCTGTTTTTAGTCGTAAGTTATGAAAATTTTAAAATGTATCTGTATACTATTATTGTTTGCAATATTGATGAGTGCCTGTGAACAGGAAGATGTGCAACCAAGTTTGCAATATGGTATACCTGCCAGGTATCATTCCTCAGCGGAAGTAAAAACAATAACCGGCAAAGCTGGCATAACAGACAGAGGTAACATAGACGGTGATCCTGCGACAGCACGCTTTGGCTCTCTGAACGGACTTGCATTTGACTCGAAAGGTAATTTATTTATTACAGATGCTATGTTTAATACTATACGCGTAATGAATCCTTCCGGAAATGTCAGCACATTTGCAGGTAATGGAAAAGCAGGGCATGTAGATGGCATTGGCACAAATGCTTCGTTTAATGCGCCTGCAGGAATTGCTATTGATGCAAATGATAATATTTATGTAGCAGATTCATATAATAATTGCATCCGTAAAATTACTGCAGCAGGTGAAGTAACAACCTTTGCAGGAAGTATTGATGGCCTGGAAGATAATGTTGATGGTGTAGGAACTGCTGCCAGATTTGTTCAGCCGCTAGGCCTGACGCTGGATGCTCAAGACAATTTATATGTGGCAGGATATCATAATATCCGTAAGATTACATCTTCAGGTGAAGTAACAACGTTGGCGGGAAATGATTATAACGGATATGTCGATGGCACAGGTGTGGTCGCGACATTCTGGAGTCCCATTGGTATAGCTGTAGGACCCGACAAAAATATATATGTAGCAGACAATTTTAATGCACGTATCCGTAAAATTACACCGGCAGGTGTGGTAACAACCTTTGCCGGTTCTGACTCATATCTACATACTGATGGTATCGGAACGGCAGCAACATTTACAGCTCCTTATGGAATTGTTATTGATGCTTCAGGCACATTGTACATCACAGAAGAAGCAGGTTTTATACGTAAAGTGACAGCTGACTCTGTTGTGACAACAATTGCAGGAGGTAGCGGGAGTCCGTATGTATTGGATGGCATTGGCAACCTAAGTTCATTCGGCGACCCCAGAGGTATTGCACTTGATGCATCCGGTAATCTGTATGTTACAGATGAGTGTGTGATCCGAAAAATTATACTTAAATAAATTGTCTGGCATGAAATAGTAGAATTAGTAAACACAAATTCAAAATTGTGTAACAGAAATTTTCATGGTTTTGTGAAATTGATGTATGAGTAAGACATACTATGTTCAATCAATCAAAATCATTTCATTCGCTAAATCACTACATTTATGAAAGCACTTATTCTTACACTATTCTTGTCGGCAACAGTAGCCGGTGCGTATGCACAAAACAGCAATACCGGTACAGGCACTTCTCCGGGACAGGATCCCACTCCAACAATTGCACCAAATAATAACGATGCAACCGGTAATACCGGAACAAACGGTAATAACGTAACTCATAACACCGGTACACAAAAAAGCAGTACGCCCAAAAACGCACATAACAGCATGAATCCGAATACAGGTTCTACGTCAGATCCGAGCAAAGCAAATAATACAACTTCGCCGCCAGATAAAAAATCAAATACAACACAACCTGCTAAAAAAAGCCCAACATCGCCGGCAAATAAATAACTTAAAATCCTCCTGATTATAATGGCCAGGAGGATTTTTTTAATCTGAATCAATTTTTTTACGCAACTTCTTTTTTTATGTTTTGTGCAAAGACTACGTATCCGTTATCTGATTTTAGACAAGGGTGTGTGCTTTCCGTACCGGTCTGATAGGTATGCAATACGTGTACTATGCTTCTTCTACGCTTCTTCCCAGGTACTTCCCGGCACTATGCATGCAGTGGGCATACACTTCTCATACACCCTTCATACTGTTCCCATACACTGCTCATACAGTCTTCATACATATCTCATACATAACTCATACTGTTCTCATACACTCCGCATACACTCTTCATACATACCTCATACTAAAAAACAGTATCGGCAGATGATGATGCCTGAAAATTTTTCCTTGACCGATAGTATGCTGCTGCTGATAAAGACTGCTCTTTTGAGCCTTTTTTATCCTTTTGAGCCCATCTTACCCGTGTGAATTTTTACGCGTTTTTATTCGTCGTAAACTTGCATAACAAATTATTACACGACATGAAAAAAACTATATGATGTGCAATTTATTTTTCATAAACCCAAAGCCGTTGGTTCTGATTTATCTTATATTTCCGATCTTAGTTACCTTATGCCTGCAGGCTTTTGCAAGTGAAGTGTTTAAATTCTACAGTCAGTGTTACAAAGTTACTGATGCGCTTCTAATACCATACAGTCATCTGATGATAGCCCGATGCTGCTCTATGGTGTTTACGTTTTACATATATCTTACACTGCATAGGGTTATTGGCGCAACAGCAGGTGAGCGGTGGTTAGGTAAGATTAGGGATAGAGAGGAAGTGAAAAAGAAATAGTTTATTTCCTCTTTGTCTGTTCACTGCAGCAAACAGACAAAGAGGGAGGTAGCCAGCCCTAAAACTAATACCCATAAGGTTTGAAACAAATGCTTTAAAAAAGCCAATCCTTAATTATGTGTAAAGGATGTATTTTTGTGTTTTAATTTTTTATCTAACGGAAGTTTACCTGTTTCTATATATTCTTTAAAATTTGAAACATCCTCCTGTATCATTTTTTCGAATTTTGGAGTAAGCAGCGATAGTACTTTTTCACCTGCTGTGCCAAAAGGTGCCTGATAACTGATCGTAACGTGGATCGTAGTTCCCAGTTCTCCTGCATCTTCAAAAATAACGTTGCCGGCATTCTCTATGGTAGAACCTTTAATTGAATTCCAGGAAAGTTCTTTGCCCGGCTCCTCTTTTACAATTTCTGCTTCCCAGCTGATGCTGCTTCCTAATCCTGCAGGAATATATGCTTCCCATTTCGATATGCCATTTTCCTGTTGCGTGACAGATTTTAAATGCGTCATAAATAGAGGCAGGTTTTCGAGTCTTCTCCAGAATGCATATACTGTATCTGTCGGTCTATTGACAGTAGCAGATGTTTTAATGGTTATATTATTATGCGCGTTGTCAGATAAAAGACTTTTGCCAATTGCTGAATAGCCCGGACAGTTGCCTGTTACGCCTCTGTATAGAAGAAATGCAGCCGGAGCCAGCAATTTATATTCTTTAGGTGTACGCGCCAATGCACGGTAGGCAAAGTACGAACCGGCTAATACAGAAATAATGCGCTCGGTATTTGAAACATTGGTAGTTGATTTTCTTTCCATAGCTGTAGTGTTGAATTAAAATATTTAATACATAATTAATGTACTGTTTCTAAAAGCAGCATTCAAGCTTCTATGGAGAACATGTAATCATTCGTAAAAATGGTGTAAGCTCAACCTAAGCTAACGTTAGATGGGACGCTAATTCCGCCGCTTGTTGGAGTTTCCCCAAGGCTAACGATTAAATGTTATTTTCCTGGATTTTTCTGCAAGATATACAGTCGCCCTTGTCGGAGACCCAAGACGATTATTATTTGCACTGGAAACGCATCAGAGGAGGATACGGTGCAGCAGCATGCTATAGTAGTGAAAATATCAAACATTAATAAAAAATTGTGTAATAAAAAGCATTACAACTTTTCAGAACTTACTGATACATTCAAATAATGTTACGAACTAACTATTTAAACCAGGATAAAACAATACACGTATGAAAATCATTATTCTTACATTCTTCTTATTTTGCGGCATGGCTGGTGTCTATGCACAAACAAATAACAGCACACGCATTTTGCCCGAGCAGAATCCCTCCCGATCCATTGAGTCAGATAGCAATGCATTGCATGATGGCGCGAGTACAAACGGTTTACAAAAGAGCACAAACGATGGTTCGCAGAACAGCACGCAGCATCAGACGGATACAAGGAATGAATATGAAGCGCCAAAGAGCCCGGATCCTGAAGGCAAAACGACAACACCCAATAAAACACTAGCTCCGGCCAATACAAAAACGCCAAACAATAAAAAATCAACAACACCAGGTGGCAATCAGTCGGCTAAATAAAAGCTGGCATGCATCGTACAGCTTTTAATGAATAATGGATAAATCAATTGCCCGAAGCAATATTGCTTTATCCATTATTCATTTACTTTCAATTTACATCTCAAAGGGACATATCAAATAGACTTTTTATGTTATCCGGTTTATCCTGCAACCGGTGTCAGACCATAGGTCTGCATGATACTTTTTAAGAATCAGAACGAATGCTAAACCTGGCGCTAGTGTTAAGCATAGCGTCACTAGTGCCGATCATTTAGTATCCGCCGCGGCGGATCGACTACGTTTTATGTTTTAATATATGATGGGAATGCAGTCAAAGACTGCCAAATGCTAGACACCTCCGCCGCGACGGACTCGCTGCGCTAAAGACTGGCGCCAGGTAGATTCTTACGCTCTTGTCGTTTCATTCCATTGTCTGAACCGCTGATTTATCTGATTAAACTGATTGCTATAATTAAGATTTTAATCAAGGAGATACGAAAATTGAATAATTCAATCCCCCAGCGTATCTTTTTGTATAAAGAAAAATAAGGTGTACTGTTCATATATTGAACAATCCTAGTAAATCATAAAAATCAAATGAATCAGTGGTTCAGACAATATGCTGGTTGTTGGGAAGAATTATAGAGATTATAAATCCTGTTTATCTGGCTTTGGTTCGCCGCGGCGAATGCAAATTCCGAAGAGCTGTCAATCCGTAGCGGCGGAGGTGCTGAGCTAAAGACTAGAGCCAGAGGGAGCAAATATTAGAAAGCAGAGACAAACTTGTTAAAGTCAATGTAATTAAGAGTTGTCATTCGGCTTAATAATTATTTCTAATTTGACATTTGCCAAATCTAGTTTATTTAGTGGAGAATCGAAAGCATAGGGAACAAGTCCAGATGGTACAAAGCGAGATGATTCTTTCAGATGTATGTCTTGGTCGTCAAAGAAAATATGAGCACCAAAGGCTTTCAATACTTTATCTTTTGTCAAACCACCAAGGAAATAAGCTTCATCAACATATACACCCCATTTTCGCAAAGTCTTAATTACTCTCATATGTGATGGAGCATTTCTTGCAGTCACAATTGCTAATCTTAAAGGGGATAACTCAATTGTTGTTGGAAGTTCTTCTTGAATTTTTGATAATTTTATTAATAGCTTAGCGAAAGGACCTTCTCCCAATGCATCATTTTCATGTTCCTGTTCGTATTTGTGAAACGCATCTATCCCTTCTGTTTTGTATCTGTGTTCAGATTCGTCGGAAAAGAGTACGGCATCGGCATCAAAAGCAATTTTTACACGATTGTCTAATGGTTTAAATTCTGTAGGTGGTGCATAAATGTATGCAGCAGCACAACTTTTCGAATCAATTACAGCTTGAACATCTTTAACATCTTTGCTTAAAAATAAATCAATATCAAAAGCATCTATGTAAGGTGATAAGGGTTCGCCGCCACTAAAAGCCATTCGTGTAATGTCAAGTTTATGTTGTCTTACAGAATTCATTATCCTAACTCCTGTTTCTGGACTATTTCTAGACATGACTACAACCTCAACAATTCGCCTTTTTGCACCTATATTTAAGTGAAGTAAACTTTGAACAAGATGAAATGCAGTTCCCTCTGTCAACAATTCATTCTCATGCTCTTGTTGGTATTTTCTGTATCCGGATATACCTTCCTTATTGAAAATTTCATTTTCGGCTTCTAAGTCAAATAAGGCTCGACTCGAAACCCCGACTACTAAAATGTCTGATAAGTCTAATGGCATTGTTTATTGTTAGTTTAGGTAATCTGCATTAGGCTACAACAAGTAGTAACCCTTTACATTTGCTATAGTTTATTCCCTCGCTAAAAACAAACCCCGGCTCTTTCAAGCCAGGGTTCATATTAGATTAGTTCATACGTAGTTCCTAAGAAACTATCCGCTGCAGCTCTCGCAGCCTTCCGGATTGTCTAAGGAGCAGGCCATGTCTTGTGCTTTCTTTTCTGCGTCTGCAACAGCTGCAGTAGTATCGCCGTGTACTTCTGCTTGTTTCTCTACCGTGAACTGGATCGCATTTGCAGCAGCCTTTGTTCTTAAGTAGTACATACCTGTTTTCAAGCCTTTGTTCCATGCATAGAAGTGCATAGAAGTAAGCTTACCGAAGTTAGCTTCCGGCATGAAGATGTTTAAGCTTTGGCTCTGGCAGATGTATGCACCGCGGTCTGCAGACATATCAATCAATGTTTTACCTTTGATCTCCCAGGCAGTTTTATACAGGTCTTTAATATTCTGCGGTATGTTGTTGATGTTTTGTACAGAACCGTTCATTTCGATCAGTCTGTTTTTCATCTTATCATCCCACAGATTTAATTTAATTAAGTCTTTTAATAAGTGTTTGTTCACCACCACAAATTCACCCGATAACACACGGCGTGTGTAGATGTTAGATGTATATGGTTCAAAGCATTCGTTGTTACCAAGGATCTGAGACGTAGAAGCCGTAGGCATCGGCGCAACCAATAACGAGTTACGTACACCGTGTTTCTTCACATCGCGTTTCAGCGTTTCCCAGTCGTAACGGCCGGATGCAGGTGTTACACCCCACATATCAAACTGGAAGATTCCTTTTGATACCGGAGAGCCTTTAAATGTTTCGTATGGACCAAGTTTCTCCGCAAGATCTTTAGAAGCCGTCATGGCTGCAAAGTAAATCGTTTCGTGGATGTCGATGTTCAGCTGTTTTGCCTCTTCAGATTCGAATGGCATACGAAGCAGGATGAATGCATCTGCTAAACCTTGAACACCTAAACCGATCGGACGGTGACGTTTGTTGGAACGCTCTGCTTCCGGCACCGGGTAGTAGTTTACATCAATAATCTTGTTTAAGTTCTTTGTAGCAACATACGTTACATCATATAATTTCTGATGATCGAATTTGCCGTTGATTACGAACTTAGGTAACGCTAAAGAAGCCAGGTTACAAACCGCAACTTCTTCCGGCGATGTATATTCCATAATCTCTGTACACAAGTTCGAAGACTTGATGGTACCCAGATTTTTCTGATTTGATTTACGGTTCGCAGCATCTTTGTATAACATGTACGGCGTACCTGTTTCAACCTGTGCTTCTAAGATTGCAAACCAAAGTTCCTGTGCCTTGATTGTTTTACGTGCACGGCCTTCTTTTTCGTATTTCTCATACAATGCTTCAAAGTCTTTACCGTAGCATTCTGCCAGACCTGGTGCTTCGTGCGGACAGAATAACGACCAGTCGCCGTTCTCTTCAACACGTCTCATGAATAAGTCAGAGATCCACATGGCATAGAACAAATCACGCGCGCGCATTTCTTCTTTACCGTGGTTCTTTCTTAAGTCAAGGAATTCAAATACATCTGCATGCCATGGTTCCAGATAGATGGCGAAAGCCCCCTTACGCTTTCCACCGCCCTGATCTACATAACGCGCTGTGTCGTTGAATACACGCAACATCGGGATGATACCGTTAGAAGTACCGTTAGTACCTTTAATGTATGAGCCTGTAGCGCGGATATTGTGAATGCTAAGACCGATACCGCCCGCAGACTGGGAGATCTTGGCACATTGCTTTAAGGTTTCGTAAATACCGTCAATAGAATCTTCCTGTGTTGTTAGTAAGAAACAAGAAGACAGCTGAGGTTTTGGTGTACCTGAGTTGAATAAGGTAGGCGTAGCATGTGTGAACCAGCGTTCAGACATTAAGTTGTATGTTTCGATCGTTGCATCGATGTCGCCTGCGTGGATACCGCAGGATACACGCATCAGCATGTGCTGCGGACGCTCAACGATTTTACCGTCAACTTTTAGTAGGTATGATTTCTCTAAGGTTTTGAAACCGAAGTAATCATATCCATAGTCACGGTCGTAGATAATTGCAGAGTCAAGGATCGCTGCATTTTTACGGATGAATTCATACACTTCGTTTGAGATCATAGACGCATTTTCACCCGTCTTAGAGTCAACGTATGTATACAAACGCTTCATGGTGTTTGCAAACGATTTACTTGTTTTCTTATGTAAGTTAGAAACAGCAATACGGGCAGCAAGTGTAGCGTAATCCGGGTGTTTGGTTGTCATAGAGGCAGCAGTTTCTGCAGCCAGGTGATCCAGTTCTTCGGTTGTTACACCATCATATAACCCATCAATCACACGTTTCGCAACGGATGTAGGGTCCACGTAGTTCATGTCCAACCCGTAGCAAAGGCGCTCGATACGGGATGTGATTTTGTCAAATTTTACAGATTCTCGTCTGCCGTCTCGTTTAAGTACTAACATAAGCAAAAAGCAAAAAGGGATTTAATGTTATCTTATAATTAAATATAATGAATTTTAATATTAAAAGTCTTCGTCAAGACTGAATTTTTGTGAATCTTTTTCGGCCATTACACCGGATTTCTGATATTCAGAAACTCTCTTTTCAAAGAAGTTTGTTTTACCCTGAAGAGAGATCATTTCCATAAAGTCAAACGGGTTTGTTGCGTTAAATTGTTTTGGCACACCCAAAGCAACCAGCAAACGATCCGCTACAAACTCAATGTACTGGGTCATTAAGCGTGCATTCATTCCGATTAAGTCAACCGGTAATGAATCGGTAACAAATTCTTTTTCAATCTCAACAGCTTCAAGAATGATTTCAAGTACACGTTCAACCGGAAGCTTGTTATTGATGTATTTTGTGTAAAGCAAACAGGCAAAATCGCAGTGCAGTCCTTCATCTCTTGAGATCAGTTCGTTTGAGAAACTCAGGCCTGGCATCAAACCGCGTTTTTTAAGCCAGAATACCGAACAGAATGAGCCGGAGAAGAAAATACCTTCTACAGCTGCAAATGCAATAATATTTTCAATGAAAGAACCGTTATCTATGAAACGGAGTGCCCATTCAGCTTTTTTAGCTACACATGGTACCGTATCAATGGCATTAAACAGACGATCTTTTTCTTTTGGTTCTTTGATGTACGTGTCAATTAACAACGAATAGGTCTCAGAGTGAATGTTTTCCATCATGATCTGGAATCCATAGAAGCACTTTGCTTCCGGGATCTGCACTTTTTCAAGAAAGTTAACTGCGAGATTTTCGTTTACGATACCATCACTGGCAGCGAAAAACGCAAGTACGTGCGATATAAAGTGACGCTCACCATCATTCAGATTTGCCCAGTCGATAAGATCCTGAGAAAGGTCAATTTCTTCAGCTGTCCAGAAGCTAGCCTCTGCCTGCTTATACATTGCCCAGATATCATCGTGCTTAATCGGAAACAAGACAAACCGGTTCTTGTTTTCTTTCAGTAATGGCTCTTCTAATAGACTCATAATATAGCGTCAGTTATACTGTACAACAATTAGTAAATGTATAAAGTTTTAACAGCCTTTATAATGCTGTATATATTGAATATATCTTGTATTTGAATCAAAACCTACGATTACAGGTAACAGCAACAACTTGTGTTTACAGGTATTCCCGTTATGTATCGTAAAGATGAACAGATCAAAAAAGAATTACTTGACTAGTCCCAATCGGCACTTTACAAAAATGATAAAATCGAAAATCAAACCAAAGTCGAGCCTGATACTGTTTTCCACATTTTCTGCTGCTGTATAAAATGACATAGAAAGGGTAACATCTGTTAAACAGCTGAATACAAAATAGTGAATATTTGTCAGGCCTTTTTTAGCTTATTTTGAAGGTTTTTAAATAAATGAAACTTTTCCACACTATGAAACATTGAATTTATTCGGAAGAATGGTTGGTAGTTTGGCAGTTAATCCGTAGATTTGCAATCCTATTTATTAAAAGTAAACCAAATAAGATCATGTACGCAATTGTAGAAATTGGAGGCAAGCAGTACAAAGTAGAAAAAGATCATTTTATCTATGTTTACAGACTTGAAGGAGCTGAAGGCTCTGCTGTAACATTCGATAATGTTCTTTTACTCGCCAACAATAACCAGTACCAGGTAGGTGCGCCAAGCGTAGCAGGCGCTAAAGTATCCGGTAAGATCCTTGAGCATCTTAAAGATGACAAAGTTACGGCTTTCAAAAAGAAACGTAGAAAAGGATTCAGAAAAACTGTCGGTTTCCGTCAGTCATTAACTAAAGTTTTGATCACATCGCTTAACTAAGCTTTAACATTTAAATACCATGGCACACAAAAAAGGGGTCGGTAGTTCAAGAAACGGTCGTGAATCACATAGCAAACGTCTAGGTGTAAAATTATATGGCGGACAAACAGCTATCGCTGGTAACATCCTTGTGAGACAACGCGGCACACAACATCATCCAGGTGAAAATGTAGGTATCGGTAAAGATCATACATTATTTGCTTTAACGGATGGTATCGTTACATTCAAAAAAGGTCGTCAGGATCGTTCATTCGTTTCTGTACTTCCGGTAGCTGAAGCAAAAGCATAAGTAAATTTTTACTTAAAAGTATAAAAGAACTCCTGTTCACATTTGTGAATTGGAGTTCTTTTTGTTGGTATGGGCTTAAGGCTAACGCGGAAGGCGTTTTGGCCTATCTATCATATTTTTCGCTTTAGGCTTTTCGTGTTAGGCCTTACGCATTTGTTTCGCATTTTTATTAAATTTAGGAATAAACCGTCTTTCATTCTTCATGAAGAAAATCCTTTTCCTTATTATAGTATGGGCATATCTATTATTTCAGTCAGTTTATGCTTCAGTATATTATGTAGACCCATCCAGCGGAGGTTCGAATAGTAATTCGGGTTTGTCCGGTTCGCCCTGGGCCACGCTACAATATGCGGCCTTAACAGCACAGGCAGGGGATACGGTATATGTGCAGGCAAGCACATATGCAGAAAAAGTAACATTCGCCAATTCCGGCACAGCAGATGCGTTTATTACGTTTATTGGTATTGGTTCAGTGATTGTACAGGAACCAACGAATACAACCGTCTGGTCCGGCACGTTGAATCTGAATACAAAAAGCTATATCCGTATTCAGAATTTTTCGATCCAGAATGCATATTGGTTTGGTATTTATGTAGAAGCATGCGATCACATTTATCTGGATCATAATTCTACTTATAATACCGGCGCTTCGGGTATCAGCGTATGGCATTCGTCTTATGTGTATGCTGCATACAATACTATTCAGAAAGCTTGTTATCAAAGCCTTTCAATGGGTTCGCAGGAATGCATCACATTCGCCGGGGTTTCAAATTTCGAAATCCATGATAATGAGGTTTTCGACAGCGGCGGTTCAAACAATGGGGGTGAAGGGATTGATACCAAAGAAAACTGCACGAATGGAAAAGTGCATAACAATGTTGTACATGACTTGATCCGTTTGGGTATTTATGCAGACTCCTGGGATAAATTGTTGCAGTATATAGATATTTATAACAACAGGGTATATAACTGTTCAGACGGGATTGTTGTATCTTCTGAAAATGGTGGCACGGCAAGCGATATTAATATTTACAACAACATTACCTATAGCAATGGAGGGTTTGGTATTATTGTTTCGAATTATGTTAAAAATGGTCCGCGAAAAAATATTGCAATCATGAACAATACCGTTTACAACAACGGTTTTGGTGACGGCGATTCAAACTGGGGCGGAGGTATTATTAATTATACAGATAGTGTTTCTACTCTTTCTATTTTCAATAATATTGTTGCATCCAATGATGCTATGCAGATTTCTAATAGTTCAAGTGTGGCAAGTGTGATGGTAAATAAGAATCTTATTAATGGATATAAAGGGCTGAACTGGACAGGTGAAGTAAAGGGTACGAATGTTATTGAAGCGAATCCGTTGTTTGTAGATGTAGATGGCGCGGATAATATCATCGGCACAATGGATGATGATCTGGATGTAACAGACGCAAGTCCTGCGATTAATGCCGGCACAAATACCGGTGCACCTGCATTTGATTTTAATCATTATGCGCGCCCTGCGGAAGGTACTACAGATATTGGTGCATTCGAACACAACAGTGTTTATCTGGGAATAAAAAATCCAGCACCGGTTGTGGAATCAGCAGCACTTGTGCAAATATATCCGAATCCAAGTACCGATTATTTTAATCTGAAAGTAACCAGGAAGGTTGATCGTATTGATGTTACAGATATTGCAGGTGTGACTGTGCAAAGCTATACAACGCCGGCAGAAACACTTTTAAAACTGACAATATCTAATGCAGGCTTGTATATGATACGTGTATATGCGGGCGATGTATGTCAGGTGTATAAAGTGATTAAGTATTAAAAAAAACAGAGAAGCCTTGTAGTACTTGTATCACAAGGCTTCTCTGTTTTTACTATTTCTTTTTTAAGTTTTTTGCATTACGCTTTTCGCGTTGAGCCTTATCTATCATCCGAATATTCTCAATGCTGCCTCTGAAATGGTTGTAAACATTTGAGGAATCAAGAATGGATATAGTGCGCCTACATACACAACGCCTACTACTGCTCCGTAAAAATGCGCAGAATGATTTACGTAATCGCCACTGCGTTTATCCATATAATACGAATATGCGAGATACAGTATCCCAAAGATGAATGCCGGCACGGGAATAAAATAGACAAAGATCAGATTGATCGGGTGCAGCAGAATAGAAGCAAAGATGATTGCAGAGACAGCACCTGAAGCGCCCAAAGACGCATAATTAGAATTGTTCTTATATTTTAAGTACGTTGGAATATCTGATATGATTAATGCAGCAAGATATAACAAGACAAAACGGAAGCCTCCTAGCCATGCTTCAACAATGTATCCGAAAAAGTAAAACGAAATCATGTTGAACGCAAGATGTATATAACTTGCATGTACAAAACCTGAAGTAATAAAACGGTAATATTCGTTTTTGCGCTCTACCCAATAGGGCAATAGCATCAGACGCTGCATAACAGTTTGGTTATTTAATGCTGCAAAGCTTACCAAACAATTGATGATGATTATAATAGTAGTGCAGGAGAAATTTTCCATAAAGAAAATCAAATGAAAGACTTATTGTTCACGGCCGATTAGCGCCAGCAAATAATCTTTAATATAATGTTTGCGGAAGATGGAGCCTTTTACTTTACCAAGAGATTCTATTGCTTTATCAAAGTATTCCTGGATCAAAGCTTCAGCTTCAGCTCTGATTCCTAATTCATCATAGATTTCTGTTACGCCAGTAATTTTGGCAGCATCTGAAATCGATTTATCTGTCAATAGTTTTTCTAATCTTTTTTTAGTTTGCCCTTCAGCTTTTTCAAGTGCACGTATCAGCAAAAACGTTTTCTTATTTGCAAGAATATCGCCGCCAACTTTTTTTCCGAATGTTGCAGCATCGCCATATACATCTAACAAGTCATCCTTCAGCTGAAAACCAATTCCTGCAGATGTACCAACAATACGCAGATGTTCGCAGCTCTTGTCATCCGCATCACCTAAAATGCCACCGAGTTCCATGCTGAAGCCTAGCAGCACAGCCGTTTTTAAACGAATCATGTTTATATATTCATCTACAGTGATGGTTGGTAATGTTTCGAAGTTCATGTCAAACTGTTGCCCTTCGCATACACCTGCAGCGGTTTCATTAAAACGATCTAATACACGTTTCAGATATTTTTCATCTACAAGCATCAGCTTTTTATATGCTTCAACCAGCATCACATCACCTGAGAGGATAGCGATATTGGTGTTCCATTTTTCGTGCACGGTCGCTTGTCCGCGGCGCAATGGCGCATTATCCATGATATCATCGTGCATCAGTGTGAAATTGTGAAATACTTCAACAGCGATTGCTGCATCCATGTTTTTGATACACGCTTCATCAAAGATATAATTTGAAAGAAGTGTAAGGAGCGGGCGCATGCGTTTGCCGCCGATATGCATGATATACCGGATCGGTTCGTATAATTCTATCGGTTCTTTCCCAAATTCGGCTTTTGTGATTGCCTTAGAAATATCTCTGGTTAAGCTTTCAGTAGTAAGTAACATGTTGTTTTAATTAATGCAGTATTTTGCAAGAGATTAAGCGATATATCAAATTATACAGATATATTTTATTTCTTAAACGATTGACGTTTATCACCGAAATCTAACGCATCTCTGTTTACGTCTTTATTTTTTACCAATTCTAAATCAATGGTTCTCCGCTCCAGATTAGTAGACTTTACAATTACCTGTACGGAATCGCCAAGCGTAATCATGCGTTTGTTTCTTTTACCTACGATACGGTAGTTATCTGTATCTACTTCATAAAAATCATCGTCCATATCGGCAAGGCGAACCATACCTTCACATTTTGTTTCCACAATTTCAACAAACATACCGAATTCGGTCACACCAGAAACAATACCTTCAAATTCTTTACCCAGGCTGCTCTGCATGAATTCTACCTGCTTGAATTTGATGGAACTGCGTTCTGCTTCGGCAGCCAGCTTTTCCTGCGCAGAAGAATGTTCGCAGGCTTCGATGTAATATTCTTTATCGGCAGATTTTCCGCCGTCCAGGTAATGCTGTAATAAGCGATGCGCCATTACATCCGGATAACGACGGATAGGAGAGGTAAAGTGTGAGTAATGCTTAAATGCCAGACCGAAGTGCATATCAGGCGAGATGCTGTATATGGCTTTCGACATGCTGCGTATCGCTAAACTCTGCAATACGTTTTGTTCGGGTTTGCCTTCTACTTCATCGCTTAATTTATTTAAATTTTTAGCAATTGTATGTTCATCATCCAGCTCCACTTTATGACCAAAACGTTTTGCAAAAGTGGAAAGTGACGCAAGTTTTTCCGGATTTGGTGCATCGTGTGTACGGTACACCATGGTATTGGATTCTTTACCTTTCTTCATATTGAAGACAAATTCAGCTACCTTTTTATTGGCAAGCAGCATGAATTCTTCAATCAGTTTGTGCGCATCTTTACGGATCTTAGGAACAACAGCAAGCGGTTTTCCTTTTTCATCCAGCTGGAATTTTACTTCAACAGTTTCAAAGCTGATAGCGCCTTCCTTAAAGCGCTGTGCACGCATTTTCTTTGCAAGTGTATTGAGTATGGTTAACTCTTTAACCAGATCGCCTTGCTGCGTTTCGATTACTTCCTGCGCCTGCTCATAACTAAAGCGACGGGTAGAATGGATGATGGTTCTGCCGAACCATTGTTCTTTCACTTTTGCATCGGCATCAATTTCAAATATGGCAGAGAAAGTAAGTTTATCTTCGTTTGGCCGTAACGAACACAATTCGTTTGACAAACGCTCCGGCAGCATCGGCACGCAGCGATCTACAAGGTAGACAGATGTTGCACGGCGGTATGCTTCTTTATCTAAAATATCCCCGGGCTGTACATAATGTGATACATCTGCAATATGCACGCCGATTTCCCAGTTGCCATTATCCAGATATTTAAATGAAATGGCGTCATCAAAATCTTTTGCATCTTCCGGATCAATGGTAAACGTAGTAGTACCACGCATGTCTCTGCGCTTCTTAATCTCAGCTTCTGTTGTTTCAGCTTTAATATCCTGTGCAGCTTTTATTACCTGATTCGGAAATTCGTATGGTAAACCAAACTCAGCAAGAATGGCGTGCATCTCTGTCTCGTTTTCGCCTGCTATGCCTAGCACTTCAGATACTTTACCTGTGGGGCTTTTCTCATCACGTGTCGGCCATGCCGTAATATCTACTAAAACTTTTTCACCGGTTTTAGCGCCGTTAATAAATTCTTTCGGCACGAAAATGTCGACATGCATTTTACGTCCGTCCGGCACTACAAAGGCGTGCCGTGCAGATACTTCAATACGGCCTACGAAAGAGGTACGCTTGCGCTCTACTACTTCAACAATTTCTCCTTCAGCGCTCTTGTTGCCTTTGCTACCGCCGCCGCTTTTTTTGTATACGGCTACACGTACAATATCTCCATCAAGAGCAGTCCCCATTTTGCTGCTGCTGATCCAGATGTCGTTATCTGCTTTTTCACCTTCCGGTATAACATATGCGAAACGTGCATTTACAAAATCCACACGTCCGGTGATCAGATTTTCACCGCCACTGCTGCCTGCATAACTGTACAAGCCGCTTTTGTCTTTTGCCAGGCCGCCTTCGCGTACAAGGTTTTCAAGCTCATCTTTCAGCGCTTTCTTCTCCTTATCCCGAACGAGATGTAGTTTTTTGATTAGTTCTTTATAGCTGAAAGGATTCTTTCTGCTGTTGGTAAAAAATTTCGATATTTTTGATCTAAGGCTGTTGTTGTGTTCGCCTTTGTTGTCACTTTGTTCTGTTGTTTTTTTTCTCATGAAAAAGATTAGACTTTTTTCTTTCGTTTTAACTGGGCCCGAAGAATGTCTTCCAGATTCCCCTTTGGAATAGAATGAATAAGTCGTTTGGTATATTCGGTTTGTGGGTTGTGGTATATGTCTTCAGCATAACCCATTTCTTCAATTTTACCTTTATTCATTACAATGATACGGTCTGACATAAATTTTACGACCGACAAATCATGTGATATAAAGATATAGGTAAAATTGAATTCTTCTTTTAATTCGTTCAATAAATTTAATACTTGTGCCTGAACGGAAACATCAAGTGCAGAAACCGATTCATCACAGATGATGAACTTCGGATTCAGAGCCAAGGCGCGCGCAATGCATATACGCTGGCGCTGGCCACCGGAGAATTCGTGCGGGTAACGGTTGAATTGTTTGCGGTTTAAATTAACCCGCTCCAGTAATTCTATCGCACGTTTTTTTCTTGCAAAGTCTGTATCTAAAATGTTATTGATGCGCATTGGCTCAATAATTGCCTCGCCAATAGTCATCCTTGGATTTAAAGAAGAATAGGGGTCCTGAAAAATGATCTGTATATCTTTTCTCAGATTTCTTAATTCTTTCTCATTTAAATCAAGAATATTTACACCTTCAAACTCAATAGAGCCTTCGGTTGGATCAATCAATCGTAAAATACTTCTTCCCAATGTTGTTTTGCCACAACCTGATTCGCCTACCAAACCAATGGTTTCGCCCGGAAAAACCTCAAAGCTTACATCGTCCACTGCTTTAACATGATCCACAACTTTGCTTAATAATCCTTTTTTAATCGGAAACCAGGTTTTAAGATTTTTGATTTTTAACTGTGGCTCAAGTTTGGCAAAAGCATTGTTGCGGTCGATAATATCTTCATCGGATACGTAATTAAATAAAATTGCTTCCCCGATAGAACTGAATTTACGCTCTTTTTCAAGAAACTGACCTTGCGCATCCACTTCCATAAAATCAGATACTACAGGCAATACTTTTAAATGCAGATCCAGTTTTGGTCTGCAGGCCAGCAAACCTTTGGTATAAGGATGTTTCGGATTCGAAAATATTTCATATACGGTACCTTGCTCAACAATTTTGCCCTGGTACATAACAATTACCCGATCCGCTATTTCTGCTACTACTCCTAAATCATGTGTAATAAAAAGGATACCCATGTTATTCTCATCGCGCAGATGCTGCATCAACTCCAGTATACGTGCCTGTACGGTAACGTCAAGCGCTGTTGTTGGTTCATCTGCTATCAACACAGAAGGATTACATGACATTGCCATTGCAATCATTACACGCTGTTTTTGTCCGCCTGAAATCTGGTGTGGATAGGCGTCAAATATAGCTTCCGGTCTTGGAAGCTCTACTTTTGTAAAAAGCTCAATAGTTCTTCTTTTCGCTTCTTTGCTGGAAACCTTCTGATGCAGTTGTATGGCTTCCATTACCTGATCACCGCATGTAAACACAGGGTTCAATGAAGTCATAGGTTCCTGAAAGATCATTGAAATAGAATTGCCGCGCTCATCCTGCATTTCTTTTTTGTCCAGTGTTACCAGATCAATGATGCCTTTTTGAGGATGATTAAATTCTATGGTGCCGTTTGCAATTTTACCGGGTGGGTTAGGGATTAATTGCATCAGAGAAAGTGCAGTAACGGATTTGCCAGAGCCGGATTCACCTACAATGCCAATCGTCTCACCACGATTTAGCGTGAAGCTGACATCGTCTACAGCTTTAACAATTCCTCTTTCTGTGCGGAAATGTGTGCTGAGATTGCTTACTTTAAGTAAGAAATCCTGTTCTGATTTATCACCCTCTACCTGCATTATTGCTTCTCTTCCAAACGTTTTCTAAACGGTAATTTATTTCAAAAATAAGAGTAATGCAAATGGTTGAATTATCTTATGATCCTTTAAACGATTTTTTTCTTTAAAGGTTGCAAAAAAATATGATTATAGTGCCATATTAGAATTATCTATGAAGTATTCCTTTAGCACCTAATTGAGGTATATGAACTAAGTTTTGTTCAATTATTGTCTCCGGTACGAAGATGAATTTTTTGTCGTAAATCTGTTTTCCGATGAAATAGCTAATCCAATATTCATTGTTCAAATGAAAAACAGAGGGATCAATGAGTTCTATTTTTGCATAACTATTTGCTTCGACCAGCGGAATAACATGTCTTAACGTAGACGTTTCCTGCGGGAAACCTTCTTTTTCTCCATATCCCCTGGAACGGACAAAAACATTGTCAATCTGAAAATTATTGCTGTTAACAATATAAACATTCCAGGATACGGTATCGCTTATTTCTTGAGCTATGGCAATATATACGCCTTCAACGGGAGGGAAAGGAATATCTTTTTTCATTTAGTATAAAGACTTTTTTAATTCAATACCGGTATTTAAGCGGTGTATTGAAATATAGAAGTTGTAATTAATTAACAATAAATTTATTTGAATACACAGGTTCTAATTCAAATAAATCGGTCAAATGCTTTAATAAATTATTTTTTACGTGCTGCATGGAAACAGGTTTTCCTAATTCCTGTTCAATAGATGTAACTGCTTTATCGTCAATACCACAAGGTATAATATTTTTAAAATAATGTAAATCCGGTTGTACATTTAAGGCAAAGCCATGCATGGTTACCCAGCGACTTGCTTTTACACCCATTGCGCAGATTTTGCGGGCTTGCGAAGGTTTTTCAAAATCAATCCATACACCGGTTAATCCATCAATTCTTCCGGCAATAATTGTAAAATCTGCCAGTGTACGGATTATTGCCTCTTCAAGCAAACGCAGGTATTTATGAATATCGGTAAAATAACTGTCCAGATCGAGGATTGGATAACCAACCAATTGTCCCGGACCGTGATAGGTTATGTCACCACCACGGTTGATTTCGTAATAGGTTGCGTGTACTGTTTTCAACTGTGTTTCTGAAATAAGCAGATTTTCACGTTTGCCACTTTTACCTATTGTATACACATGTGGATGTTCGCAGAAGAGAAGATATCCGGCGGGAGGCATCTGATCTGTTTCAGGCAAAGACCTGAGAGCTAGTTTTTTTTCAATAAGATTATTGAAAAGCTCTGTTTGATAATCCCAGGCCTGCTGGTAATCAACTAAGCCTAAATCTTCGACAAATACTTTTTTGTTTGTATTTTTATGCATCCGGATTCAATCAATTCACAAATATACATTTTTTTATGGAGCATATACAGAAAGGTATTGCAGGCGAGACGCTGGCCTGTAGTTTTTTGCAGTCAAACGGGTATCAGATTATTGAACGCAACTACCGGGCAGGCAAAGGCGAAATTGATATTATTGCACGCATAGCTAAATGCATTTGTTTTATAGAAGTTAAATACCGTAAGAATAACAAGTATGGATTTCCGGAAGTTTTTGTAACAGAAAAAAAACTACGCATGATTCAGCAAACAGCCGAAGCATATGTGCTACAGAATAACTGGCACGGCAGAATACGTTTTGATATTATAGCCATCACAGGTACGGAAGCACCGCTACATATGACAGATATTACTTTGTAAATAATTATTTATTCTAATACAACTATGATGATATTGAATATATGCATCATGTAAATCCTTCCAAGGTTTTTTTAAGCGCAAATAATTATTATTTAAATAACCCTTTGAGGGGTGAAGCTTAATAACTGTAAACTACATTAGAACTATATGTTTTATTGCATTATTTAGCCAGGCTATGCTTTAATGCAGTCAGAGTTTGGGTTTAGACACTCCTTTCTCTATCTTGCATCTTTATTTAAAATGAAAAAATGAATACATTATATCCATTGCGTTTTAAAACAATTTTTAAAGACAAGATCTGGGGCGGATCTAAAATTAAAACTGTCTTAGGAAAAGATTTTGCACCGCTTCCAAATTGCGGAGAAACATGGGAATTGTCTGCTGTTGGTGAAGAACCATCTATCATTGAAAATGGTGCGTTTGCAGGAGTTGACCTAAAGTCATTAGTGAAAACACATAAGGCAGATTTGCTGGGTAAGAAAAATTTTGAACGCTTCGGAGAAGAATTTCCTCTTTTAATAAAATTTATTGACGCAAATGCAGACTTGAGTATACAGGTGCACCCGGATGATACACTTGCGCAGGCGCGTCATAAGTGCTCAGGTAAAACAGAGATGTGGTATATTCTTGCTGCAGATGAAGCAGCCCGTTTGAATGTCGGTTTTAATAAAGAAACGACACAGGAAGAATATCTGGAATATTTGAATAAAGGTAAAATAACCGACCTGTTGCATTATGAAAATGTTGATGCCGGAGATGTATTTTATTTACCTGCCGGCAGAGTGCATTATATAGGCCGAGGAATTTTATTGGCTGAAATCCAACAAACATCTGACATTACATATCGCATTTACGATTTTGACCGTAAAGATGATAAAGGAAATAAGCGTGAACTGCATACAGAATTAGCATTGGATGCTATTGATTTCAGCCATAGTGATGAGTATAAAACGAAATATGAATACGAAGAAAATATTCCTGTAAATCTGGTTGACTCTGACTATTTCACAACAGATTTATTTGTACTCACAGATGAAGTTGAACTGGATTATTCAGAAACAGATATGTTCCGTATATTTATTGTGGTTGAAGGAGATGTTATGATGACTACCGGAAATAATACCTCTGAATTATTAACTTTCGGAGATGTTGTTTTGATTCCTGCTGCTGTAAAATCCGTATTGTTTTCACCACTAGGCGAAGTGAAATTATTAGAAGTATATATTGTTTGATACTAGTAAAGATTCATTTAAACAAAAGGTCTCTTACTGAATTCAGTAAGAGACCTTTTGTTTAAATATGATCTGTTGCTTGTTAGATTATTATTTTGCCATGCTTGCCTTCGTTATATTCTTTGCCTGTAACAATAGCTTTAACCATATTGAATAATACAACCATTTTGCTGGCGCTGCTGTCCCAATAGCTGGCTTCAGAAGGAATTACTTTTATCAATATAATATCAGGGTCTTCAAGTCCTTCCGGAAACCAGGCTTTCATAAAAGGATTCCATAATTCCTTCATTTTGGAGTAGTCATAAGATAATTCGGCTTTGCCATGAATCATGAGATAAATGTTTTTACTCTCACTCATGATGGCAAGTGATATCTGTTTGTTTTGTTCAATTTCATCAACTTTTTGTGAGACGTTTTTAGTGAAGAACCACATGGTTCCGTCATCTTCAATTTTTGTGATGCCCATTGGCCTGCCGGATAATAAATCTGTATATTTTTCAATCGTAATAAGCATGCATGTTTTTACATCCTTAACCAGTTCTACCAGTTTGCTTACGTTTTGATCTTGTTCTTCTTTCATAGCTGTATCAGATTAAAATGATGTTTGTTAAACTTCTTAAACAAAGATCAGCTAACAAGACCGTTGAAGATTTACAGGATTCTTATTATTTGTTGTATTGTTCGCGGGATGGATAGTTCTTAAATAGTAAGGTTACATAAACAAAAAAAGAGCGGTACCTACCGGAACCGCTCTTTTTAATATATTAATATCAGCCAAATTAAGCTGCTGCTGATTGCTGTTTTGCTGCTTCTTTTTGTTTCTTAATTTCTCTTTGCAATGCTTTTGCAGTTTGAGAAAAATCTCCGGGTCTCCAGCCCGGAGGGCCAAAGATGTACATGAATTTATGCCCCCAGTTTGATGTGCTTTTTACATCGTTCCAGATATCTCGGTACTCGTGGCCTAAAATAATAAGCGGGTTGTAAGAATGAGGCGGGTGTACAACACCGAATTTAATTTCAATGCCTTCATCATCCAGAATTTCGTGTGTGCCAAATAATTTATCAAAAATATTTAAGTAGCCACCATGGTTTTTATCCATATACTCAATGTTCTGTGCGTGATGTACCTGGTGTTGTTTATGTGTATTCATGAAGATTTCAAAGAAACCAAGGTATGGCATAAACTTAGTGTGTAATTGAAATTGCCATAATGATTGAATAGAAAGGCAGATCATAACCATAACCGGACTGAAGCCGATTGCTGGTAACCACAACCAGAAGATTGGTTTGTATATTAACGTCACCCAGCCATTGCGGATGCCAGAACCTAAATTGAAGTTATCAGAAGAGTGATGTACGATATGTGCTGCCCAAAGACATCTGATGGTATGGCTTAAACGGTGATACCAGTAATAATTGAAATCATCGCACACCTGACAAATAAGGAATATGTACCAGGCCATTCCAAAGGAAGCCCAGCCAAAGATATTTACACTGTTGGGTTCAAAGAAATTATATGCTTCACCCGGATTAACCGGAGTATTGAATAATTTGTATACGCCGATAAACATTGCAAAAGAAAGTATTTTAGCAAAGATGGCTACTATAACAGAGCCCGCTCCCATTGAAACACTTGCTCCGAAATCTTTCCACTGATATAATTCAGGATCGTATTTTAGACTGAGAACAATTTCCAGTCCAATAAGCAATACAAACGCAATAACCCCATAGGCTGCTATCGGGTCATCAAATTTATAATCACCTTGAAGTTGGTGAATGATGTCTACAATTGATTGAAACATGAGAATCTGATTTTTTTGATTTAATGCAAATTACGAAAATTGAGTCAAAATATCCATAAACAGCTTGTTTTTGAATAAATGGATTGATTTTCAGGATTATTAAAAAAGTCAATTAACTTTAGTTAATTGACTTTTTTATTTTTCAAATCGATGATACGTTTGTATGCTTCGATGATACGACTTTCGGGTATTTCACCGGAAAGGACTAGTTTTTTAATAATGGCATGAATTTCAGAAGCCTTAATACGGTCGGTAATGGTTACATTGTTGCCAAATACCAAAACATCCACGCCAGCTAATATGGATAGCTTGATAGCGTTTTCAAGACCATAATTTTTGCTGATTGCATACATCTGCATATCGTCTGAAAATACAACGCCTTTAAATTCCAGCATGTCTCTTAAGATATCTGTTACAATAACTTTAGAAAGTGTGCCTGGTAATTTTGTGGAATCAAGGTGAGCATTTATAATGTGCGCTGTCATAACAGCATCAATATTGCCGGATTGAATTAATTCTTTGTAAGGCATCAGCTCAATAATATTCCATTGATGAGTTACATCTACTATTCCCTGATGTGAATCAGAAGAAGAGCTTCCATGCCCCGGAAAATGTTTGACAATTGTTTTAATTCCTTGTTCATGATGTGCTTTAATACTTGCTGTTGCTTGTTGTGCAACAACATCCGGGTCTGCAGAGTAGCTGCGGCCGACTTTTGCAATAATCGGATTTGCCTTATTTAAAGCCAGATCCAGGCAAGGTGCATAATTTAAATTAAATCCCAGATCTTTTAATTCTTTCGCAAGTTGTGTTGTGTAAAATGTTGTAGAGTCTGTAGTTTTAAATTTCCCCAAATATTCTGCAGAAGGCATTTTCACAAAACCATACTTTTCTTTTAGTCTGTGCACCTTGCCACCTTCTTCGTCAACGCTTATGAATAGTGGAGTAGAGGCACTTTTCTGCAGGTCATTGATTAATTTTTTCAATGTTTCTGCTGAAGCGGTTGGAGATATGTTTTTTTCAAAGAAAATAATACCGCCTACTTTGCCTGATTTTATTTCGGTTAAAAGTGTGTCGGTTGGTAAAATGCTTTTGCGATCGTTTATGCCGATCATAATCATTTGTCCGATCATTTCATCTAACTTATCAGCAGAAAGATTTTTTGAATTGTCATCATTTTCTTTGCCGGTTATTTCATCCTGATTTTGGTTACTGGAAGTTCTTACCGGTTGTTTTTTACAGCCGATAAAAAAGATGGAAAGGAAAAGAAATAAAATGATAGAAATTGATTTCATGTGTTCAAATGAATAAAAAAAGAAACGTCAGGTTTATTACCTGACGTTTCAATATAAATGAAACAATAAATTACTTATTCGCTTTATAGAAATTAATCAGACCATTTGTAGAGCTGTCGTGGCCTGTAACCGGTGCCGCGTCTTTCAATTCAGGCAAAATTGCATTTGCCAGTTGCTTGCCTAATTCAACACCCCACTGATCAAATGCATTGATCTGCCAGATCACACTCTGTGTATAGATTTTGTGTTCGTACATTGCAATCAATGTACCTAATGTGAATGGTGTTAATTTTTTAAAGAAGATAGAGTTTGTTGGTCTGTTTCCTTCAAATACTTTGTGATTTACTAAGGCAGCAACATCATCCGCAGATAAACCTGCTTTCTCTAATTCAGTTTTTGCTTCAGCAGCTGTTTTGCCTTTCATCAACGCTTCTGTTTGTGCAAAAAAGTTTGCCAGTAATTTGGGATGATGGTCACCGATCGGGTTTTGGCTAATAACAGGTGCTAAGAAATCGCAGGGTATTAATTTTGTGCCCTGGTGGATCAACTGATAGAAAGCATGCTGGCCGTTTGTTCCTGGCTCGCCCCAGATAATTGGTCCGGTAGAATACGTAACTCTTGTACCATCTTTTGTAACACGCTTGCCATTGCTTTCCATATCACCTTGCTGAAAGTATGCTGCAAAACGGTGCATATACTGGTCGTATGGAAGGATTGCATGCGATTCTGCTCCGTAGAAATTATTGTACCATACACCAAGCAATGCGAGTATAACCGGAATATTTTTAGCGAACGGGGTTTCATGGAAATGTTTATCCATGGCATGTGCACCCGTTAATAATTCAATATAGTTATCATATCCAATGTAAAGAGCGATAGATAAACCAATTGCAGACCAAAGTGAATAACGGCCGCCAACCCAGTCCCAGAATTCGAACATGTTATTGGTATCGATACCGAATGCTGCAACAGATTTTGCATTGGTAGAAAGCGCTACGAAATGTTTTGCCACAGCTGCTTCATCTTTTGCTGTTTGTAGAAACCATGCTTTTGCAGATTCGGCGTTGGTTATCGTTTCCTGTGTTGTAAACGTTTTAGATGCAATAATAAATAACGTTGTTTCCGGGTTTAATTTTTTTGTTGTTTCAACAATATGTGTACCATCTACATTTGAAACAAAATGTACATTCAGCGTTTTAGAACCGTATGGTTTTAATGCCTCTGTGACCATAACCGGACCTAAGTCTGAACCACCGATACCAATGTTTACAATATCAGTAATTGATTTTCCCGTATAGCCTTTCCATGCACCGCTGCGTACTTTCTCGCAAAAGCCTTTCATTTTCTCTAATACAGCATTTACTTCCGGCATTACATCTTTACCGTCTGATAGTATTGGTGTGTTAGAGCGGTTTCGCAAAGCAACATGCAATACCGAACGTTTTTCTGTATTATTTATTTTTTTTCCGGAGAACATATCTTCTATTGCCTGCTTCAAACCAGCTTCTTCAGCCAGGGCAAGCAACAAAGACATTGTTTCGTCTGTGATTCTGTTTTTAGAGTAATCAACTAAAATGTCGTTGAATTGAATGGAATATTTTGAAAACCGATCCTTGTCTGTTGCAAATAAGTCACGCATGTGCAACGCGGAAGTTTTTGAATAGTGTTCGCTTAATTTCTTCCAGGAGGTGAAATCAGATGTATTAGTCATTTTTATATTCTTAAGTATTTAAAAGAGTTTCTGTTTTCAAATATACAAAAAAAGGAAACCGATAATAAGTCGTAATATCTATATAATCACAGATGTGCATGTATGATTTACTAACGTTTTCGTTTCAAACGCTTTTTGATCGGATCTTCTTCTTCCTGTTGTTTTGAACCTGCAGGTATTGGTTTGCCATCAATAATAATGAGTTTTCCTTTCTCGTCCCATTCTTTTGCTATCACGGGTTTAGTCTCTTTATCATAAGGATCTTCTGTGTATTGCGTTTCTCTCTTTCGGTTCATTGTGTTTGGAAAATATTCAATCCAGAGACCAACTTTAGCACCTTCTTCATAACGCCCTTTTATCAGAATATTTCCTTTGTCGGTAAACAGATAATAATCTCCTTGCAGTTTGCCGTATTCATACGGCATTACTTCTTCCAGTTTTTTATGCTCAGCATCGAAATATTTGATTTTAGCTTCTTTGGGCCAGCCTTTATAGAATTTGGTTTTTGCTGTTAGAATAAAATTTTTGTCATATGTTTCCCAACGGGCATGTTTCGTACCTACATAAAAAGCACCTGTCTCAACCAGATTGCCGTTGATTTCACGCTTATACGGGCCATGTAATACACGATACATTGGCTGCTTGTCCGCTTCTATTTTTGAAACCTTAACAATTTTATTTTTGCTCATATCCCAAACGTAAATGTCAGGAATATATGGATTCGGATCTTTCCATACTTTTAGATAATAGAAAGTTTCCATGGTCACATTATTGCTTGTACCTGAAATAGTGCGAATAAAACCTTTCTTGCATTTTAATTCATAAAAGACTTTTTTCTTCTTTTTAGGTGGCTTTCTTTTTCTTCTTGTAGGAATAGTATCCGGCGTAAACATAAGCTCAGGAACCGTATCTGTTTCCATGATGTAATACTTAGGCTTTTTGCCGGAAGGTAGCAGCGTATCTGTTTGGGCAACAGAACATAATGGCATCAGTATTGCCATTAAAAGAAAGAATCTGATACTTAAAAAACGTTTCATTGCATACAAAACTACTAAAAGTATCAATTATTGTGTAATTTATTATCTGTTCGCCGCGGCGAATAAGATTTGTTTGATTCTTGAGATTTAAATGATCTTTTAATGTTTTTCATAATAATCATATCAATCAGAAGAATCA